>Ga0137302_10183_pt1 | contig 44829 bp, 44 predicted proteins | sample Ramsor2O_GlcNAcB_FD_97184 | JGI IMG/M metagenome (GOLD analysis project Ga0137302, IMG submission 97184) | Mouse cecal microbial communities from Vienna, Austria - N-Acetylglucosamine amended with D2O_GlcNAcB | ecosystem: Host-associated > Mammals > Digestive system > Large intestine > Cecum... | reverse complement strand
GTAAGGACATAGGAAGAATCTTTGTGATATTCAACAGAATCAAGTCCAAGATTGATTTTAAAACAAACATTCTGTTTCGGTAATAATTTATCGGGGAGTTCAGAGATATTACCTATAACCATATATGAATTAGGAGTTGCCATATTATTAATGTAGAATATGGGATTCAGTACTATAGAATCAGATCTGGGATTATGGGCACAAAGAATTAAATTGTCTTGATCTTTTTCTTCCGGTGCCAACTTAAGTTCGATAGAATCTACCATAATTGGTTCAGTAACAAATTCAGAATTGTCATTTTTTGCCGGAGACTGATTATTCCCATTATTGTCTACACAAGATAGAAGAACCAACAAGAATATTATGAAGAAATATTTATACATAACCAGATTAAGAGTCTTAAAATGTTGAGTCTCGTTTTAGATAACGAGACTCAACATTTGAATATTATAAATCAGTATCTACTTCAGTATCTACTTATGTTGAATGTCCGATTTATCAGATATGCTTTACAGCAAATACCATATGTTGCAGAAGAACCATCGCTATAGTCTATCTTAAGAGACCCGACATTAATACCTACTGTGGATCTTTTATTACTACTTTTTGTCAAGGCATATACAATGCCACCGCTATCACCTTCAACCGGAACGCAGGTCATCAAAATAACATCAGCAAGAGTTTGCTTTTTATCAATGATGACATTTCTTGAAGCTTCAAATATGGTTCCTGACTTTCGCTTAGATTTATACCCGACCATATTCACTATTGAACCTGTTGGGGGCTGAGCTAAATCTGTGGACAAAGTATCTTTTGCCGCATCAACCATAAACTCAATTTCATTTGAAGGAGAATAGTCTTTATTAGTGATCTTACAGAAAGCTGCGTCCAAGAGACCATCGTTATTACGGGAATCCAGACATTCCCCGATTGCAGTTTTATTTCTAAGCGACAATGTTTGGCCTTTGCTTATAAAATGTCCTACAGTGACTATTCCAACCGTTCCATCTGCTTTTCTCGCTCTATAACCCATTGTTGCAGCAGTTGGTTTGGCCTTATCATAGTTTGCAATCTCACTTGCACATTTTAAAGGTGCAGATGTCAGTCTCATGTCACTGCATTTTACAAATTTAATAAATGGTGACGATGAAATTTTATTTAAGAACGTCATTCTGACTTGCTCCGAATTATCTCTCAATCCTATCACATAAGAATTTGATGGAATATCTTCTCCATACATGATTACATTTTCAAGTATAAAACTATCCCCTTCATTGGCTAATTGCGTTATTTTATCTGTCAGAATGTTAAATTCGTTCATTGAATATTCACAAGGTGAAACTTCTATGTTATTTAGTCCCTTAAAGATATTAAGGTTAACATCTGTGGTTTTTACCACTAATCGAGAGTCTGAATCAATATATGCACCTCCAAACCAAGTAGGATATTCTTGAGTTTCATAACTTCTACTTTGAAGGTTATTGTTGAAACTCCCCATAAGTTTGTCAAACGCACATAATGCTGTTTCTTGAGCAGCTCCTTCAGGTTCTATTTCACACAGTTCCTTAGAATCATTAGGTACACGTCCATCAGAGGATAGTATATCATCTTGTGAGCAAGACGACAATCCCAACAGGAACACAAACAAGAAAAAAAGGTCTTTTCTCATAAATATTAATGTTTGAAGTTAAACGGATTTTTTTGGATGTTATTTCTCTTACATAAGCCAGTGTAGCAATATACTTTCTCCATCGGAATATGGATAAGGCATGAAGCATACCACCAATAGCAGGGTGAGAAATATTGCCACGATTATCACTGTTCCCCACCGCACAAGTGCTGGAGGAATTTCACCAAGTAGATTTCGTACTTTTTCTGATCGGAGTTCAATTTGAGGTTCTTTTTTCATATAAATATTGATTTCTATTTCAATATAGCACTTTCACTTTCCACTCGTTCATATTTCGGTGACTTGTTGGTTTTCTTGCCATAGTCGAAACTATATACCACCTTTAGGGTCGCATATTGGTTGTAATGACGATTCCAGTTGGTCTGTGAGAATGAGTAAGCCGGCGTTGATAGTTCATCTACAATATTATTCTTCATAAGGAACAAATTGTTAGCATTTGCCTCAATCGCCCAATTGCCATGATTCCACATGGCAGACAACTGGTATCTCCAATATGTCTTTCTGCGTATCTGGCAATCAACCAAATCTTTTGTCGGTGTCGAGAACATTGCTCCGAATGAAAAATCACCTACATAGTAATTCACCATCGCCCTACCGCTGAACGATGTCAGGTTTCGATGCTCCACTCCGCCACGGACAAGCTGCTCATTCCATTGTCCGGATATGTTTATGTTAAAAGCATTGGACGGCTTGTAGGTCAATGACACATCCGCGCCCGGTCGATGATAGGCACAATCATCTCGGAATGTACTTATAAGGTTTCCTCTACGGATATAATAATCCGAAACTATGGCATGGTTCTGATAATAGTACGACACCCCTGCTTGCAATGCGATCTTATTGAGATTCAAATTGTAACTGAAGCGAGGACTCAAAAGGATTGAGTTATCCATATTAGGATTGCCTTTCAGTATTATTATCGGGTCAATCTGCTGTTCGACGCTGTTGATAGTGTTTATCTTCGGATATGTATTACCTAACGCAAAAGCAAACTGGAGCTGCTGCGTCCGGTCTATCATATATGCCATACTTGCCTGAAGGCGAGGGGTAAGATGGTTTATTGATTTCATTCCTTTCAGCCTGTATGTAAGAAATGACAGACCCGGATTGATGTCATAGAAGAATCTGCCAAGTCTTTGGGAATAATCCACAAACAGGATTGTTTCCGAGGAACGTAGATTTTGGTTGTAAATTGAATTGCCGGAATAGTCTGAATCACTTATTCTCAAAAATTCGTAGAGAATGAAGGCAAGCCTGTTGCGGTGGCTGAACGACATCGAGTAGTTGGCGTTCAGTTTGGTGTAATAGTAATCCTCCTTGACCAGAGATTTGTAAGAGGCATCGCCTTCGTCATACCTACGGTTATAATCATTCCGTGAGTAATATCCGTCCACAACATAATCAAGTGTTCTTGTTTCAGAAAACGTGTGCAATCCATAGAAATACATGCTTGGGCGCATTGTCCTATTCTTGCTGTAAAGATTAAGGTTGCTACCACTATTTGAAGCGGCATCGGCCATCCAATAATTTACAATGCCGTTGCCGACATCGTTTTTCCTGTCATTCCATGCCATACCACCGCGAAGCATCCAGATATATTTCTTGCCACGATTGCTGATTGAGGCCTGCACATATTCTTCCGACTCGCGGTTACCTGCATTGCCGTATGAGTTGCTTCTGCTTAATAGCCCATCTTGAAAGTTGAATGTTTCCTTTTCATGTAATGATGATTTAGGATTTTCCAATGCGTATCCGGCCCATAGGTTTATACTTTTTGTTCCTGTTACGAATTTGGAAATCAGATTATAATCACCATAAAGATAGCCGACGCCCTGCGTGGCATCAAGCTGTGTATATCCACCGTTATCGAGTGTTTTCAGTATAAAATTGATTGCCGCAGCGTCCTTGGCGTATTTGCCTGTCGGTATGTCGAAATATTCCACTCTTGCAATGTCTTTAGGCCTCAGCGACTGCACTTCGCGGAAATCAACTTCTCGACCGTCTATGTATATGGTTGCTGCTCCGGCAGGAGTGGATACATTGCCGGTAGAACGGTCAACCACTATCCCCGGAATCATCAGGTTTCTCAACAGATCATATCCTGTAACAGCGTGTTTCCGCTGTTCTTTGGTAGGACTCGCGAGAATGTGGTCATCCTCCCGGGTTAAATACGATGCGGAGACTATCACTTCGTCAAGCGATTTAGTTCTTATTGTGTCAATATCTTCAGGACTTGCTGAAAATGCACATAAAGACGTGAATAAAAAAATATATGTTAATGTAATTTTTGTCATATTAATTTAATGAAGGTCATTCTCCGGAACTATAAGTTCGGGAGAATGACACAATTGGTTAGAACAGGACTATACAAGATTGTGATAGCAGCTGCAATATCCATACCCTGGAGGTAGGCATACTGCATCACATGCTTTCTTTTCCTCTTGCATTGTTGTTTGTGTGGCTCCAAGTCCACCGCGAATCAAGCTCAAAACCTCTCTTGAGATGCTCTCCCCATAAGCTAAATGAAGATCGGCATCCATTGGTCTGGCCTTCTGGATGACTGTAAGGTTTACCTTTTTCATCAGAATAAATTTTTTGTTAAATCCTACTCACTTTATAGGCTTTTCGGTGACTCCTTCAATATTTTCAACTCGTAAAAAGATTCTATGAAAGCTCTTGTATGGGTCTTTGCGTAATGGCAGACTTCGTTTTTAGCCCCATAAAACCTGTTCATTACTCTTGAGTGAGGACATCCTCCTCCACATATCGGCAGAAATGGACATACTTGGCAGTTTATATCATCAAATGGATCATTTCCAACCATGTATTGAGACAATATATCAAGATTAAGGTTCGAGATATCCTTAACATTACCAAAACTCATTTTTTTATATCCTGTATCGGACCAACATTTATATAGAAACCCCTCCGGATCAATAAGTATTCCGTTTTTGCATCGCGCAATACACTCGTAACTATTTCGGACAGGAAGAAGCGATGGAGCATCAGCTCCGAGTTTCTTATACGACTCGACTAAATATTTCGCCTGGTCATGAGATGTCATTGCATTTACACATTGATTGTTACATCCGTATGAACTTTTAATGAATCCCGCATATACCATGAATCTGTCACTTTTGAATTTTTGCTTTATATGCTCAAATACATCACAAAATGAATTCATATTAGTTGCATCAATGTTTACACGAATCACTTTGGTTATCTCCGGTATTTTTGACAAAAGCTCCAAATTCCTCATAATGGATTTATAAGAATTCAATCCATTAATTTCTCCTCGGCGTGCATTATGTGTGTCTTCCAGCCCATCGAGTGTTACAAATACCGAATCTATGTGCAGTTCTATAAGTTTTGAAATTATCTCTGCATTAAACCCGACTCCATTTGTTACAATCTCTGCCTTGTAATTTTTGATTGTCTGAATTGAGAGTATCTTTTTTGTTAGTGATTCTATTCTGTCAAAGTATAACAAAGGCTCTCCTCCGAACCATGTCACTTGAAGATTCCAAACACTTGAATGTTGTTTAATGAAATCTACAATTGCATCTTCCACTTCATCAGACATTCTTATATTGGGATGAGTCTGCTCAAAGCAATAACTGCAGCGCAGATTACATTCCAATGTCGGTGCTATTGTCAATGCCATGATTGAATTATCCATTCTGTGATAATGCTTCAGCAATTTCAATTTTGCTAGTTCTGTATCATCACTGTCTGTGATGATTTTATTTTCCGACAATAGCGCCTTGGTATCATCATCTAAATCTTCACATGATATTTTGTTATCACGCAAGTCCATAAGGATTTTTGCGCTTTCAGAGTCTAATTCCCAAAGAAGATTGGAAATAGTATTGAACAGAAAGTAACACGAATGTTTTTCCGATTCAATAAGCAGACTGTATCGACTCCATTTTTTCATACTAGTTACCTAATTCCAGTTGATTTTTTACTAAATTATAATATGTACCTTTCTTCTCAATAAGAGTTGAATGGTTCCCGATTTCTACAACATGACCTCCATCGAGAACTATGATTTGGTCGGCGTTCTTTACCGTGGACAGACGATGTGCTACTACCACAACAGTACGTCCTTTGTAGAACTCATCAAGGTTTTCGACAATGGCACGCTCATTCTTTGCATCGAGCGCGTTTGTCGCTTCATCGAGAAAGATGAAATCCGGATTTTTATATACTGCTCTGGCGATGAGTATGCGTTGTTTCTGACCTTGACTTAACCCCACACCATCACGTCCGATTATCGTATTGTATTTCAGTGGTAGACTCATGACATAATCATGGATATTGGCAATCCTTGCAGCCTTTTCAAGTCTATCCACATCAATCCCGCCATCATCGACTGCTATGTTCCGGGCAATTGACTCTGAAAATATGACACCATCCTGCATTACAACGCCGCAGTGCCGTCGCCACCATTTGAGGTTGTATTCGTTTATATTTCTCCCCGCAATAGAGATAGAGCCGGACATCACCGGATAGTAGCCAAGCATCAGCTTTATCAAGGTTGTTTTTCCGCTTCCCGAAGCTCCGACGATTGCTGTCACTTTCCCTGTCGGAATATCGAATGAAACACTTTCTATCGTTTTTTTGAGAGCGTGAGGATCATACTTGAAATCAACCTCCTTTATACTTATTGATTTAGCAGAGTTAAATTCGGTGATCTGGTTTTCTTTTGTCTCCTCGTTTTTCCCTTCATGTATCTCATTGATACGTTCAAGGGATATCCTGACGTCCTGAAGAGAGTAAATGAACGACATGAACTGCTCCACCGGAGAGTTCAACTGTCCGATTATATACTGAACCGCAAGCATCGCACCGAGCGTCATCTGTCCGTTAATTACGGCTGTGGCTGCAAGCACGGTTATTATTATGTTCTTGACCTCATTAATAAAGATGCTTCCGGCTTCCTGTGTTTGCTGGAGCTTCAATGATTTCATTTGTACTGAGAACAAGTCAGCCTGCGTGTCCTCCCATTCCCATCGTCTGCGTTGTTCACAATCCTGTAGTTTTATTTCCTGCATGGAGGTAATGAGTTGGTATGTCTTGTTCTGGTTTCTTGCCTGTTGCTCGAACAGTTCATAATCCAGCACCTTCCTTTTTCTTAAAAAGGATATTATCCATATACCGTAACATACGCTGCCTATTGCGAATATCCCGAAAATAAAAGGATTATATACAAATAGGACTATCCCGAATATGACAAAACTCAGGAATGTGAACACCACATTCAGCACCTGACCTGTAAGGAAATTCTGGACACGGGTATGGTCACCTATCCTCTGCAGCAGATCTCCCATGAGTTTTGTGTCGAAGAACGACATCGGCAGTTTGAGCAGCTTTATGAAGAAATCACTCACAAGCGATATGTTGATGCGCATGGAGATGTGGAGAAGCAGCCATCTGCGTATAAAATCAGTTGCCGTGCGCCCGATGACTATCATCAGTTCTCCGAGAAGAATTAGCCAGATGAAGCCTATGTCTTTATGCTTGATGCCTAAATCCACAATTGCCTGGGTAAGGAACGGCATCAGCAACTGAAGCACACATCCGAGAGCCAGTCCCAAGATTATCTGTGTGAAATACCTGCGGTATTGTTTCAGATAACCGAACAGGAAACGAAAAGAACGTTTTTCTTCCTTTTTCTCATAATCATGGTTATAGAATTTCTCTGTCGGGATCAGCTGCATCACAATACCGCTTGGCTCACCGTCTGTTATGGTACTGAGCCAATGACTCTCAAATTCTTTTTTTGTATATGTAATCAGGCCTTTTCCGGGATCAGCCACCTTGTACCGTTTCCCGTTCTTGGAAATTCCATAAAGCACAACAAAATGTTCCTGATTCCAATGCAGGATGCAGGGCAACTTTATATCATTAAGTTCATGAGTGGCTGCCGCCGCCGTCATAGATTGCAGACCCACACATGCAGCTCCGTCGGCAATGCCGAGCATGGAGACTCCTGAAACATTGGCATGGCAGAATCCGTCAAGATATTCCAAGCTGTACTCTTTTCCATAGTGCCGGCATATCATGGCGAGACACGCCACTCCGCACTGCATGGAATCATGTTGCTTGACCCAATTGATTGCTTTTGAACGAAACAGATTCATCATTTCTTCAGGTATATTGATATCAGGAATTCCCGACCACGGAGCTGGTTCGACCGCTCATATTGGGAAAGCGTCCCATAAGTCGTGTATGTGTAATTTTTTCTATTGAGAAGGTTTGTCACGGAGGCTGAGATCTCGATACGCTTACTTATGTTGAATGTAAGCTTGGTATCAAGCATCAGCATCTCCTTGTATCTTCCTGTTTCAATCTGATTGCGGTAGAATTCTCCTCCGGCAGTCCATGTTATCAAAGGACAAGGAGTAAGCGTGACATTGCCCGAGTAAATGAAGTTGTCGGAGCGACGACTGTCCATATCCGATATTTTCAAAACTGAACGGTCCCAAGTGAAACGAAGGGTCCAGTTGAGTATGGAGGATATGTTTCCATTGACTGACGGAGAAAGTGAATATGATTCACTCTGATAATCAGTCCTGACACCTTGTGAGAGGATATTGTTTTCCATCCTGGTGTAATTGCCTTTGAGTCCTACTGCACCCCTCATGAAATCAAGGGTCTTGCTTACATTGAGAAAAGCCATTGCATTTCTCGAATCAGACGGCTGGGGACGATAGGAATGAAAGATATAGTCTCCGACAATATTTTGGACAGTGCCGAATTTGGACCGGTTCCACCCGTATCTTCCCATGGTCATCAGAAACACTCCGCTTTGTGCGTTCCTGTAATGATAGGACAACGACAGGGATTGCCCGGAGGAAGAGTAGTAGTCATCGACTCCGGAACTGAAGGAACGGTAGTCCGTGAGGATTGATGAGTCATGTATATTGTGCAGGGAGGCCGGGGAACGGCGCGCGCTGCCGCGCAGCGTCAGCGACATCCTCGGAGTGATCCGGAATCTTGCGGCAAGAGATGGAGACAGAAAGAATTCTGTTCTGTTGCGCAATCCGCCAGAGAAAAAATATGAATACAGATTCACGGGCAGATTTAGTGTCAGTTCCAGTTTCCTGTAACTCCATTCAAACTTCGGTGCCGCGAATATGCGAAGATAGTCGGTGGTCAGTTCCTCCTTGTCAACGAGATTCTCATTCGTTATTCCCCACAGATCTGAGTCAAGATTGCGGAAATATCCTGCTACACCGGCTTCAAGCGACAGTAGTACACGATTGAATACAAATCCGAAAGAAGCCCGCTCATCCGTATAGAATGAATGTTGCTTAATATTTTCACCGTATTTTTCTCCTTCACGGTATACCGTCAATTTTTCAGGGAGTGAAATCCATTCGTTTCGACTGGTAAAAGTGACGAGCTTATTGTTGCCGAAACGCTTGATGACCTTCAGAAGATTGCTCACGGAATACTCCGGCGACCTTGCGTCCTGCGTATTATGGACGGTACCCGAAGTGTTGATTTTCAGATCATTCCACGAAACATCGGCAGTCAGTGTATTGTTCAGGAAATATTTTTTCTCATTTATTTCGAATGAAAATTTTCCTGTTATGGCATTGCGGTGGGCAAGGGAGTTCCTGTCTTCAAGAATCATCTTGTCGCCGGATTCAAGAAAATAAGTCGTGCTGCTTGCACCCCGGGCTGTCACACGGTCGTTGTTATAGTCGATCTGCGCCTTTAGCTCGCCCCCTTTCGAGGTCTTGAGCAGATGACTTGACGACACCATCCACGACCTGTTGAGATAGCTCCGGTTCCTCTGTAGGTTCGGGGTAACAAGGGTTGGGAGTGATATGTATCCCTCCAGTCCTTCATCCGTTCTGTCAGATGTGAAATCAATAAGCTGGTCAGATAGGTTGATCCCCGTATTGTTGCCCTTGAAGGTTGTTATCATCTGGTATCTGCCCGTAACCATCATGGTGAATATGTCTCCATGCCATAAAGCTCCCTTAGGTTGCTGTGACCAACCACCGGCAAGCGTTCCATGTACTAAGAAAGTGGCTTTCGACCTGTTTTTCATTTTCAGGTTTATAGCCGCCTGATCGGAGAAGCTGAGTCCACGCAGAACCTGCATTGGCTGATGGTTCTCCATCACCTCTACAGCCCCTATGTCATCATGGGATATGCCGTTTGTTGCGATACCGTATTTACCCCCGAGAAGATCATTCCCTTCGATATAAAATCTATTTATGTCCGTCCCCTGATATTGAATCTTGCCGTTGTTTGCCACATCAATGCCGGGCATACGCTTCAATACATCCCCAATGGTCTTGTCCTGCTTTTGAGCGAAACTACCTACATTATATGTAATGGTATCTCCATTTTCGCGGATGCGGTCTGCCTTCACAACCACCTCTTGCAACTGCAGCGCTCCTTCCTCCATAAGAATAGTGAAAGGAGTTCCGTCAACCCTTGCTTTTGCAGTATATGGCTTGTAGCCGAGCATTGTGGCGTTGATGAAAAGGCTGTCAACCGGCTCATTAATCTTTAAGGAGAACTTGCCTTTCTCATCTGATGAAGAGAATCCGATAAGTTTGCCATTAAGATTCTTGGCAATGACATTTGCTCCGGGAATGGATTTGCCGGTGAGCATTTCAACCACATTGCCATTCACAACTGTCTGAGACATAATAAAGGGGCAACATGCACAGAGGATGGTTATTATAAGCAGGTATTTCATGTCTTGTTATTCATGTAGGTAGTCTGTTTCTTGGGAATCATATTGACCTTCCAAGGGCTTTGATTGCGAACCATTCCCATATAGAGAACTCATTGACGCGGAGAACTTCCCCTTTATATATTCTTTATATATTTTTTGAAGAAACTTCTCTCTTGATTTTATATTATAAGGGGTATCATTTATATAAAGTCGTATCCCCACCGGACCAATATTTTTGGAAGAAATTCCGATTGCCTGATACGAATAATGATTCTTGCTGTCATTTGCCGCCAATATCAACCCGGGAAGACCAAATAATTTCCATGGTCCTTCATGTACCGGTATCTCCGGAGAAAACCAGGCTTCCCATTTTCGGCCTCTGAAATCGCACACAGCAAGTTGGCACTGGTAGCCTAAGATTTCCTTAGTCTCTTGCCGTATTTCCCAATGTGGCATTTCAGTAGGTTCAACATATGAATAGTCATCGCCTGCGATACTTCTGTATACCATTGTTTCGCCATCGTCCACGTTCCGGAAGACAAATTCTCTCTCTAATCCCCCAATCGGATTTATAGCAGGTTTCCCAATAGGATTCGCTTCGCGATAAATTTTCTCATGAAGTTCAAAATTCGTTTGTAATAAAGAGTCCGCCCACATTCTCTTTGTGGGATAAAACATCGCTGCCGTCGCCCCGATTCTCAATGTCATGGGATCGGAATGACATTTCCATTTCAGAGTGTCATCCACACACGTCTTGATGTATTGTATTTCGAGCATTCCAGGTTCTTTATCCTTGATTATATCAGCATATGAAAACAAAGAACAGAATATGAATGTTGTTATAAGAAAGTATTTCATTCCGTGTAAGATTAAATGAAAAGGGGATGCCAAATAATGTTTTAAGTCTCATACATGCGCGAGTCAGAACACATATATTCGACATCCCCAATTAAAAAGGATTGGTTAAAGGGCGTTATACGCCTGCGCATTTTTCAAAACGTTTTGCCCAGTCATCCCAGTAAGCATCTTCCATTTTTTTATTGCCACTGCTTACATGTGTGCCAGCTTCGTATTGAAGATACCACATGCAATCACGTTCTGAAGCGGATCCTCCATTAAGAGCAATAAGCTCAATTGATGAAATCTTTTTCATGATTGTAATGAAATTTATTCCGGTTTTACTCCTCTTGTACGCGGGAAGGATTTTGCGTTTGCAGGTCGTTTCAATGCCTACTTCTCTGAATAGAATGATATCATTTTATTTTGCAGTTTCGTCAATTATTATAAACTCAATATCTTTGGGCGTATAGATCTGAGACAGCAATCTATCGTTCAGGATAATCCGGGGAAAACCTGAAATTTTCAGCTCCATTATCTCCTTTTCAAAAGATTGTTTAATATCAGAGAAACTGATAGTGTCTGTTGTCTTTTTTACTCGGGATTGTGACATTTGAACCGCAGAATCATTGCTCCAAAAATGTAGATATTCAAAAAATTTATCTTTGTCGGCATAATACTGCTGAATCCAAATGTCGATTATGTCGGAATCCATTGGCGTTGTTTGTCCAAGTATTATATTCCATCTGAACCTTACTCCCTTGTTTTGTAATTTCAGGAATTCTGATACCATCTTACGACAATGACTACAATTTGGAGAAATCAAGGTGGTAACCACAGTTGAAGAATCTTTTTCTCCAAATCCAATAGGTGTTTTGGTTGGATTTGCAGGAATACTCTCTGAATGTAGAATCGCTTTTTTACGTTTTAGTTTCAGCAAATCGAGTCGCTCTGTCTGATAAGCACTCTCTTTTTGCTTTATATTGTGAATGTATTGCAATGTAATTGTCGAAACTGTAAATACACCACTATACACTGCGATGATATTCAATCTTATTGTTGAATAAGACCAATAGAGGGAAATAGCAATCTCAGCAGCAATACATAATAGGACAAGCATACACAAAGGACATATACTTCTTATTTTAACTTGTCCATATACAGAATATGCCAATATGGGTAGTAATATGATTGTTGAGATAAAGTAAAGAGAATCAAGGATATTTGTAGCCCCTAATATATATCCTATACCCATGCAGATTAATTGGGATGCAAAAAAGGAAAATGCCAGACAACTCATGTTAAAACCGAATAGGGAACTATATGATGAGTTTTCTACTCGTTCACAATCAGTAACTTTTGAGATATGGCACAATCTGTCAATTAAGCTACTGGGCATTTCTGTCTTAAAATATAGGCAGCCGCTTATAACACATCCTAAGAAGATAGGCGTGTAATAGATAGTGTTAATTTTCAAAGCGAAAAAGCAAACTGCAGATAATAGGATTATTCCAATAATTACCGACAAGACAATTGATTTAGGATCAATGACCCTTTTACTTATTGGGGGATTGTTGGTGTATATGACAATTCCATTCCAGTAATCCTTAATATCATTTTTGTCGTTGACAATCCATTTTCTTTCTTTTAGTTTGTAGCTTTTTAGGCGATTTAATTCCTTGTCCCATTTCGCAATAACTACATTTTCATGGCTGCCTGACTTTAGATGCAAAAGAAATGGTGTATCCAAATTTCTCAGATATTCCCAATCACATTGACCCGCTTGTGCATCTAACCCAACATATTGAAGAGTTTGTATGACAGACAAGAGGTTGGGATATTGTGGAGATGATTCCAAAAATATCCTCAAGCCATTCCTGTCTATATTGTCCAAGAATAATTTACAATATGTAATCAATGTTTGAGATAACATAATAATAAGAATACGGGTCTAAAATTAATGTCCTGATTCGTTATTTTATTTATGGATACGAAACAATCGGATAATACCGAGGGTGTTGTAGGACCCTCCTCTATCCCAATCATTTTCTATTGCTTTCCTTAGCTTTTCACATTCTTTGCTAATTTTCTTTCTTCCATATAGATAACCTTAATTACTTTGATTCAACTTTTCCATATTAATGAAATTATTTTTTTGGTTTAAAAAATCTGGTTCCAGTCCATCAATAAAACGTGTGTCAGAATTGGAGGATATATTCGTCCCCATTTCTGCATTAAAAACAGAAGTTAAGTTCTTTAGATATTTATATTTTTCTTTCAAAAACTTAATTCTATCTATTCGCTTACCTTTTTCTGTCCAATCTTCTTTTAATTTTTGAGTTGAGTCCAACCCAAGGAATTTGAAGGAATATAGATTGGCACTGTCGTGCGCCTCCAGAATAAGTCCTGGTAATCCACAAAGCATCCAGGGTCCATCGCTAATCGGCAAATCTGGAGAAAACCAGACAATCCATAACCGCCCATGAAAATTACTGGTGGCTTTGTAACATGTGTATCCAGCTATATCCTTCGTAGTGTCATAAACATTCCAATTGAAGTCTTTTTTGGAAGTTTGATATTCAAAAATATCTCGATCAATTACATCCTTAATACTAATTGTATCAGAGTTGTTGTATTTTGAAATTTTAAATGTGCTTCGTTGATGAGGGAATGAAGTTGCATTCGTTCCATCTTTTGCAATTGCAGCAGAAAACAACTGACGCCAAATTTTTCTTCCGTTTGGATCTCTTCTAAGAGAATCTGACTGATATGTGTAATAACTAAAGCAAAATGATTTATTTTCTGAAATCTCTAAATAAAGGATGTCATTCCCTTTTAATGAATTGATTGAATCCTTTGTGTACTGGAAACTATAGGTTGCGCGATAGTTATTCTTAGCACCTGCTGTTACATAAGATGCTAATATCATTGCCATAATCGCTATATTTAATACTGCAAACTTCATTGATCGTCATGAAATTATATGTTATAAGAAAAATACTGGGAAACTCCGCCTCATACAAAACATCCATTCATTGCTGGTGTTGGCTGAAACCATATCTCATGAAGTGAAGTTTCCCAACATTCGGAGTCTTTAGCAATGTGCACTAAACGCATCAGTCGCTGCTTTCTTCTGATCTCTGTTCCAGTTGTCCCAGTTGTCATTGATCATCTGATCGAGTGTGGCACAGTATTCTTCAACTGAAACGCCACCCTTAAGACCCAGAAGGTCTGTGGTTGTTAACTTTTTCATTTGCTTAAGAAGTTAAAGAGATGCCTACTCATTACGCTTTTCGGCTTCCGCGCCTTTGTTCCAGTCTGGTCTGTGAGATTATTGTCGACTTTAATCTTCTTTATTTTTATGTGTATATGTCCACTCGCTATACTCAATCCCCGGATTGAGAACGGGATCTTTAATTGAGGCCCGAACTTTCATGGTTGAATTGGTCAAGGCTAAGATTTGCCAAAACTCTTCTCCCGTTTGTTGGCGAAGGATATATATCACAGCCATTGATTCTGTGGTAAAGGCCCATTGGAAATAGAATGTTTCATCATAAACTTTCACGTTATCTTCAAAACGTTCTATTCTGTTGGAACCTTTACCATTTTTTTCGAATTTCCATGAATCAAGTACCTCTACTGTATTTGCTTCATCTGTACTTTGCCGTAGCCAGATTCCATTGGTGAGTAGCGATATTATGTTATCCTGTTCTGGTGTGGTATATCCCGTGGATGGCTCGCAACCTACAAACAAAATTAGCAAAGCCAGCAGAAAATACATGTGTTTCATATCAATCCATGAAATCAACTTTTATAAGACATTCTCCTAAGTTAGTAGGGTTATAGAGTCTCCCCGTGAAGGACCAGTTGATATTACTTCCCTGATTAGGATCCGACCATCTAAATTGATAATACTCATTCGAACCAGATCCTGACATTATTATTGCTCGAGAATTCGAACCTCCACCTGCAGGATAGTCACCATTTGGTGTTTTTGATGCCGACGTTATATTACATTTTATTTCAAAGAAATAGTATTTATAACCAAACATATTGATGTTTACATCACAGGTCAGAGGATTTGGAGCTGTGAAATTCGCTTGCTGAGCAAAATTCGGAGTAAGTTCCATTGTCCAATAGATTGAATTTGTCGCACGTGATCGAGGTGCATCTATAGCTTCTAACATCACCTCCGGATTCGGATTTATATTTCGAATCCATACCTCTCCATCACCGAGCATGTAGACAATCTGTTCCACATCAGTTCGCTTTGCCATTTTGTCAAGCTGGGCATTGAGTTGCTTTAACTCGTTCTCAAAACGTTGACGATTGACCGGATTGACCTTGTGTAGTTCATCAAGAGAGGCATTTATCACGTAATCCGAAGGATTTACCTTCTTTGCCTCATTGATGAAGTAAGCGCCTCTCGATTTGTCAACATCTACGAAATGTGACAATACTTCTGCATCTTTCTCGTATGAACGAGTTGATACAGTTTCCGGATTCGGAGCATCGTCCGAACATGCGGGCAACAGCAGGCTACACATGGCTGCCAAACTGAAAAGTGTTAGAAACTTTCTCATCTTTTTTTATAATTATAATGGTGAAATCTGAGTCTATTGATATTATCGAATTATTTGTGCAGTCCCATACCAAAATTCGGCTTCAATTGTTACATTATAAGAACTACAGTTCAAGGATGGCATGAATACCGTGTCTTTAATATCTGATATTGCAACGATATTGCCATCTCCGTCATACACCGTTACCTCCGCATCACAATCATGTGAACACACGATATCAATAGAGTTGTTATCTGTGTCATAGACTAATTCTACTGATGGTAGCATCATTGGTGCTCTGTGCGGCTTTGTGCCAATCTTAGGATTGCTACGCATTACATAAACTTGATGTTTTGTTTGCTCTGCCTTAATGGGCATTGCAAAGAGGGAAATTATTATCCCGATAATGAGCATTAATTTCTTCATTCCATTGCTGTTTTTATGTTTGTGTCGCAAAATTACATCGGAAAAAGTTTGCACACAAGAGAAAAAGTTTGACGGTCAAACTTTTTATAGCGTTGATAATCAGTGTATTATAAAATGGGGGGGGTGGTTTTTAAAATTAGCTGAAACCAAAAGTTTGACACCTTACGTTTTTCACCCTATTTTGGGGGGCATTAGGTTGCCAGAAAGTCTTCACTTATCGCAAGCGGTAAAATAAAAAAGACCTTTCCATCAGGAAAGGTCGTCTTGAGGTTTTCAACGAAGATATAAACTTTATAGTTTCTTCATAAGGTTTCGGATATGAAGTCCCAGATTGGTGTCGTTCTCACTGAGACCAAGTTTTTTTCGAATATCGGTACTCATATGGTAGTGTCGTTTGACTTGTATGTACTCACTAATCTCTTTACCTCTTAAGCCAATAGCATACAAACATACATAGTTCAATTCTGACTCAGTCAAATTATGGTCATCCAGATATTTCATGAAAGCCGGGTACGAGGCTCTGAATGCAAGGCGAGTGGAGTCCATAAAACTTTTCTTGTCTTCTGTAATCTGGTTTATCCATGTATCGTATGGCTTTGAATATGTTTCATTGCCCGAAATCTTGGCAGCAAGCAATCCATTTAATATTCCGACACGCTCTTGGATAGCGTCTAAAATCGGTTTTGACAGTTCTGATTCTTTAAGCAAATCTTTTAGTCGCTCTCCCTCGGATTCAAGTTGAGAAATCTTTAATCGCATATTTTCAGCAACAAGGGTCTGCTTCTCAAGCTCCAGATCTGATTTTTGTTTCTCGGATTCAAGCTGAGAAATCCTTAATCCCATATTTTCAGCTGCAAGATTCTTCTTCTCAAGTTCCAGTTCTGATTTTTGTTTCTCGGATTCAAGCTGGGAAATCCTTAATTCCATATTCTCCGCTGCAAGATTTTTCTTCTCGATTTCCAGTTCTGCATTATGCTTGTCAGATTCAAGTTGTGATATCTTTAGTTTCATATTCTCGGATGCGAGATTCTGTTTATCAAACTCCAATTGTGCATTATGTCTTTCAAGTTCGAGGACTGAGTTCTGTTTTTGCAAATTTTCGTTTTCAAGTTGAAGTCGCGATTGCTCTTTTTCTGAAATAATACGGTTTTTCTTACCTAAACGAAGTTGGTAATAGATAAAGCCAATAATAATTATTAGGACCAAAACCACACTTAACCCTAACCATATTTGCTTATCTTTCTTTTGGAGAGAATAAATATGGTTCACCTTTAACTCATGAAGACCTTGAGCCACAGTAGTTTTCTGGTAATATATTTTTGAATTTTCTAAATCAATGGCATCAATATATGTTTTGTAAGCAGCCAAAGCCTCCTTATATTTGCCATTAGCCTCTAAAATTTCCGGTTTAATTTGAAGATACCTAAAGGATCTTCCGGTTTCACCCACATGTATCAATCAAATTTAGAACATCATCAGCTTTCTTCTGTTGGTTTAATTTCAAATATCCGATTGCAACATTAAGTTTGGAAGCATCATTCATCATTGAATAATTTGAAATGGTATCCAACATTGCGGCAATTGCAGCATCTGGTTCAAAAGTAATTAAATAAGTTTGTCTGACCAATGATCTTTCATCTTCAGAATCCGGTGCTAACATTGCAAGAGAATCAACCACTGATAGAATACTATCAGATAATCTTCTATTACCTAATGCAACACTTCCATCAAGAGCTTTTATAAGGCTTGATTGGCGGTACATATTGTTTTTTAGTCTTCCATATATCTCGGACGCTTTAAGGTTATTGGAAATATAATCGTCCATCTGATAGGAAGAGTAATTCAATATGCTTTGGGCAACCAGCATATTGGCATATGTTAACGAATCTCTACATTCATCCTTAAGATCATTTGCCTTTAGAAAAGATTGCATTGCCATGTCAAAGTCTGACTGGTTCAAGAAAATACGACCTTGATAATAAAGGGTACGCAATCGTTCATCGGGAGTTCCTTTCTCAAGATAATAGTCGATTGCCGGCTGAAGGACATCAAACGAGGTCGTGTCAATGTAATTCTTATCAAGCGCCATTGACATCAGCAGTGCATACCTGGCCTTTTCCTCATCGTCTCCGAGTGAAGTCTTTTCAATTGAGGATAACACAGTCAAGGCAGAATCCGGCCTGGAGTTCATAAGCTCCTCAGCCTTGTCCATCGTATTCCATGCCTTGGTCTTATGACCGCAGCCAATGAACATTACCATAAAAGGCAATGCCAATGTCAGAAATATTAATAATGCCGGTTTTCTCATTTCTTTGTGTTTATTGTTGCCATACCTCATACTGGTCGACAATCCTCTCATCGTAGAAATCCTTTATCCCGATGTCAAGCAATTGCGCGATCCTCAATATCATCAAAATATCAGGCTGGGAAGAATTGGTACACCATTTGGACACTGTGGTGGAGTTGACCCCGAGCTGGGATGCCAGCCACAAATTGGTGAGATTCTTTTCAACAAGAATACTTTTGAGTCTATTAATCTTTGCCATGGCATAAATTTTTGCAAATCTACATAAAAATCGCGAGATTTTTACACCAGCAGAATAAAAAACAAGGCCGACGGGTTGATTCCTGTCCCCTCCAGCGTGCTCTTAGTCACAATTTTATTAATTTGGAGGAAAATTTCTAACATATTAAATATGGACAGAAACCGAACAGTCGCCGGCCTTGATATCCACAAAGATAGTATTTATCTTTGTATTATGAGGCATGACGAGACCATTATTTTCGAGAATAAGTACGGAGTGCTGACGCCTGACCTGCGACAGATGTGTAATGACATGGTCGAACGAGGTGTAACCGAGGCAGCGATGGAGAGCACCGCAGTCTATTGGGTACCGGTGTGGAATGAGCTCTGTGAGTCAATGAAACTGAAGCTTGTGAACCCATATTTCATCAAGCAGCTGCCGGGTCGCAAGAGCGACGTCAAGGATGCACAGTGGATAGCGGAGTGCCAGCTAAAGAATCTTATCAAAGGGAGCTTCGTGCCTGAACCGATTGTTCAGGACATGCGCAAGCTCAACCGTCGCATCATGGATCTCAACGAGGATATGACATACAATTGCAACAAACTTGATGCTGCGATGCAGAGATGCGGATTCCGTCTGAGCAACTACGTCAACACAATAAAGTCCAGGAGCTATCAGAAGGTGCTGGTGGCAATCATCGGAGGTACTGCCCGTCCGGACGAGCTGGTGAAAATGGTACACGGAAGGACGATCAACAAGCATGGACGTGACACAATCAAAGCGGCCGTCACAGGGACATTCTCCGAGACAGATATCACGATATTCCGCCAGATCAAGGAAGTCATCGACATGATAGAGCAGCAGATTGAAGAATGCCAGAAAGAACTGACGGCCTTGTGCGAACAGCATTTTCCCGAACAGTTCCGACGTCTTCAGACCATGCCCGGAGTCAAGGAACGCGCAGCCACGGCAATAATTGCGGAGACAGGGGTTGACATGAAGATGTTCGCTACGGCGGCATGTCTTGTAGGATGGTGCGGGCTCAAACCGCGAAACGATGTCAGCAACGGACGATACAAAAGCAGAAAAGTGACACACGGAAACAGATATCTAAGACAGATACTGATTGAAATCGCATGGGGAGCATCAAGAACCCGAAACTGTTTCTTCTCCTATTTCAGCTACATCCAGACCACAGTCAAGAAAAAAAGCAAGATGAAAATACAGGTGGCCATCGCCCGCAAGATACTTGTTGCCATCTGGCACATGCTCTCCAAAGAGCAGGACTTTATAGACATCTACCTCAAGAGACTTGAGGAGAACAGAAAGATGGAGGAACAACTAAAATCACTGGAATCGAAAATGGCCTGACGGCCATTCGACATACCTTCCGATGCAATGTAATTATCTTTGTGGTGCATGGCAGCCCGGTTCGCAAATTTGCAAACGCATCGGGAAGGAGTTGGACACCGGCATAAGCTAACCAAGCTTGTAGAGGAAAGTAATAATCTTATATCTAAACCCGTGGCAACACTGACATGGGATGCATAATCACGCATATATGTTCTGAAACATGGCCATTATGCCCTCGTTTTTAATCTATTTGGACGAAAAGATACCAAATACGTTTTAGAGGAAAGATAATGAAAATTTTTCAGTTACGAATTATAAACCACTAAAAAATTGGATAAATAACGTCATTTCATTACACATACAGTCCCCAAAAGTAATTAGTCATCAAAAAACAGAGCCAGTTCCATGAGCCTACGACGATACAATTGCTTATGCGTTTTGCCCTTGTACCGGCAGAAAGAAACATATTCCTTGTGAATATCACGGTCGCCGGAACGGAGTTTCTTGAGCAACGCACTGTTTTGGATGCGACCGCTACCGACATTATATGCAAGGCAGGCAAGAAGGAGGCTGTCACGACCGTAAGAGCGGTAATAGGCACAGAGAGTTGAGAGATCTTTGCGCAATATTCGGTCTGCCTCGACATGAGAGTATTGCCGTTTCTGATACTTTTCCCCTTTCTTTACAACATGACCATAGGCAATCGTCGGCCAATGTGCCGGCGTATGCAAGGTTTCATAATGACGGATAAGGACACATGCACGTTCAAATGGGTCAAGATCCATAAGATTTGACTTATTCTTGCTGGAGTTAGAGGTGTTGCCGACCAGTACGGTCAGCAACGCCACAAGCGATAACATCCATCTCATCGGCCTCGCCCTCTTGAAATGGCATCCACCTTTTCCTCGGATTGTGGAATATCCTCGAACTTTGACTGTCCGTCCTCTTCCCCGACCATATGGTCGGAAAGTCTGGCCTCACCGTCACGCTTCAATGCTCCGAACAGGGTATTGACATCCACCTTTCGGAATGTTCCTGACGGGATTCCCATAGCGGCGATTTCCTCCGGTGCCTCCACCTTTGGTTTCTCCTTGAAAGGCACTTCATCGACAAGTGTCGGGTCAAACACGGCATCCTCCTTCGTATAGGGTCTTATCTGCTGCCCGTTGTCGAGCTGCTGCTGAACCTCCTGCATACGGAATGATATGACCGCCGTGGCTTTCTTAACATCCGACATGACCGTCTTGATGAAGTCCGGTGACTCCTCAAGGCTCTCAAGCCACGATTTCAGATAGGCCGCGGAATCACCCTTGACGTGCTTATGTATGCCGTTCTGCTGACAGACAAGAGCGGAGCCAAGCTCGGCAACCAGTTCCTCACGGCCATAATCCTTGTCTCCGAACTTCGCTGCCTTAAGACGGTTCAGGCGGCTCTCACTTCCGGTGCTGTGGGTCATCTCATGCAGGACAGTGCCGTAGAAGCTCTCGCCATCGACGAACTGCTCTTTCAAAGGCACCACGATGTGGTCCTTTGAAAGAGAATAATAAGCATTGTCCTGCTTTTCCGGCTTGATCGGACACACCCACGCATTATTGGCGATCATGGCATCAATGGCAGGGAAAGAAAATACCTCGCCCTCCTGAATTGGTTTACTTAAGGAGCATTGTTCCTCCAATTTCGCGAACAGTTCCGGACGCACCTGCTGAAGATTGGTCTGCGCCACATTGAAGACATTGAACACCTGGTTCTTCGGGAACACGTTGTATTGTTTCTTTTCCTCCTGCGAGAGTTTCTTATAGTCCTCCCATGAGATTTTCGACTTGGTGTCCTTGTCAATGACGGTAAATGTGGTCAGAAACACCGGGAACGATTTTTCCCCTTTCAGCACGTGAACAGGTTCCAGGTCTTCATCCTTTTTCCCCTTCTGTTCCGGATTGAGGACTTTCTGAATCGAGTTGAAGGTGCACCATACCGGAAGTCTGTACCCCTCCTTCTCGGCATGAAGCATGAGCATCAGGGCATTTCCCCCGTTGTAATGACGGCCGGTCAGATTTCGTGGCCACACCAAGGCTCCCTCGGTGAACCAGGGCTTATGCCAGTCTTCCTTCATTGACTTTATCTTCTCAATCATCAGGTCTGTGAAGCGGTCGAGGGCCTTGTCCTCGGCAGAGGGCTGATTTGGGTTCCTTGAGTATCTTGCCATCAGAACGGGAGCTTCTTGTATTCGGACAGCTCCGCAATCTTGCACGAAAAGTCAAGATTGCCGTTGAAAGATGTGATGCGCAGCTCACCTTTTGTCTCGATTTTTCCCTTGGGAACCAGAAACGGCTCCATTGCCTCTGAAAAACGCACGAAGCGGACAAAGACACTGTAAAACTCATCGCCGATCTTGTCGGTGGAGTATGCCGAGAAGCGGAGGAAGCGGTTTCCCTTCTTGTCAGTCGGGGTCACGATATCCTTGCATAGAGTTCCACGGAACTCCATCTCGCCTCCGATGCCGGACTCCGCCACAGGGTCAAGCTCGATTGTCTCTGCCGAGAGGTTGAAATACTGACGCTTCTCCGGCGCACCCTTTATCCGCAGCACACCGTCGATGGCCACCCTGCGGCCTTCCGTAAGCGAAGCGGCGTCGGCTTTGTCGGCCGCGACACTGATATTGAGGGTGACGGCATCCCCCTTTGTAGCCGGAACCGTCACTGACAGCCCGAAGGCCACGAATGACTTCCCGTCCGATGTCTGTCTGACACAGGCGGCACGGTTCACGATGCCGCATACTTTCACATTGCATTTGATCATATAGATACTTTATTGATTGATTGGTTAGTCTCTTGAAATAAGTCTGATATAAAGGATACAGGCGAATGATGTCTTGGCCACCTCGAAAAGCGAGAAGAAGATGGCGTACCATAAGCCTAAATACGTGTAGATGGTAAATGTGATGTAGCACATTATAAGCAGAAGGAGCACCATGCCGGTGTAAAGGACAAGGTTTCTCATCGCTGCATACCCTGATTCTGGTCGTTGCCGACCTGTTGGTTGAAGCTCTGCGACATCCGGTTGCCGACAACGATATTATTCACGATGCCGGCTACTCTCTGCTGTTTGGCGTCGTTGGACAGTGAGTCATCGTTCAGGGCATTTGACAACCGTGTCAGCTCGGCATTTGTCAGCTCGTGGTTGAACGAGGCCTTGTCGGAGACAATATACAGGATTGGATTGCCGTCCTCCCGGACCGTCATGTCACAGGATTTCAGACCGGGCGTAAGTGCCGTGAGGTCAATCCTGCGGCTGATAGCGGCATCAGTGGCAAAAGCCATCGCTTCCTCCCTGTCCTTGCCGTCAATCTGAACCGCAAGGGCCATAAGCGAAGTGAACATGGTTATCGCCATATCCATGACAGGATCGTTTGACGGAAGCTGAACGCCGCTGTCCTCTGATGACAGAAGCTTCTTCATCCATTCATCGGGCGACATATCCTGCGCTTCGACAAGTTCATTGCCCTGTGAAACATCCGTGCCGGGTTGAACCTGATCCGCATACTTTGCCAAAAGATTCTCGCCATTGTGCATGGCAGTGACCTTTATGTTGCCCTTGGCCGCAATCTCAGCGAGATATGCGGCAGGGTCTATGTCCCTTGCAGTTCCATCGGACGACACCTGCCTTACCCCGAAATGAAGATGCTCGCCGGTGGTTCTTGTGCCTGTGTTCCCGGATATCCCTATCTTCTGTCCGGCACTGACTGTATCGCCTGCCTTGACGCTGATGTCCGAGAGGTGCATGTATGTCGTCTGATATCTGGAACCATCCGTGCGGTCATACTCGACGGTGACACTCTTTCCTCTTCCGGTATTCACATTATGATTGACCTTTATCACCTTGCCGTTATCCTCCGTGGCCAGGAGTTCATCACCCCTGCATTTAATATCCACCCCTTTATGGAACTGCTTCTGAGCGGCATTGACCGAGTCGTCTCGCATACCGTAAGGAGAGGTGATCAGCATGAACTCATCCCTTTTCACAGGGAAAGAATAGCCTGACGACTGCTTTTCCCGTGATGCCGCCATAATCGGGCCACGTTCCGCCGCCATCCTGTCATATCTGGTGAGATCCATCCTGTCAATGACAGATATAAGGCTCGACGCATACTGCTTTGAACTTGCGTAGCCTGCCTTCTGCAAGGCGCGGCACCAGCCCCGATAGTCATCGGCGGCAAGGGCGAAGCACGGTGCATAGCGGCTGTTGTTCTTGAGAATCAGTGAGTGATGCTCATAGCTGTCCGCGACAGAGGCGTACTTGCAGAATTTCTCATTCGGACGGTCATCGGTATATAGACCGTACTGACCGCCGGAGTCAATCCAGCTTTTCCCCGCCTTTATGCCGAAATGGTTGTTGCACTCACGCGACAACTGGCTATGCCCGTTGGCACTCTCAAGGAGTCCCTGGGCAAGAGTCACCGAGGCCGGTATGCCGTACTTTTGCTGCTGCTCGATGGCATATTCGGCAAATTTATCCACATATTCGCTTGACCTGCTCATCGTTTCGGACCTTGACGTGCCACCATCTCCTCAACCTCTCCGGGCTTATCGGCTTCCACACTCTCCACACGGGCTTCCGGCTTCACAGAATCCGTGGCAACCGCCTCGCTTTGGCTCGCCTTAGCACCGAGCATATCGGCGAACACCTTGGCGGCAAGCGATGTCTTGTATTGGGCCATGTCCTCGGCCACGAACATGCGGCTCCACTGGTCGCGGCTTATCTCGCGGGGCTTGATGTCGCCGGCGCCCTCGATCTTGGGGGCACACATGATCTTGTCCTCCTTTGTCTTGTAGACATTCACACGGCTTATACGGGACAAATCAACACCATCCGGGACATCGTTGAAGATGTCGAAGCGCAATTCCGGGTTCGCCTTCACAATCTCATAGTATTTCAGACCGAGTTCCATGCGGAGCCTGTCGCCTTCCTCCTGATGCCCCTGACGAATTGTCGAGAAGAAGCGGTTGGTATCCTCCTTCTCCGGATATATGCAGAATGACGGCTCATCCTTCGGCTTTATATAGAAAGCCCATCGGCTGTTGTCATCCTTGAGCATCATCACCTTGTCGAACAGTAAAGTGTTCACGGCGGCAACGGCCTCCGACACATCGATACGGGCTAATTCGCTGAGTTTACCACCCTTGAATATCATCTCATGCACGGTCTTGCCGTCGTAATAGCTGTCGTCAGCCTTCAACGACAATTTCCCGTCACGGTTGTAGAACCTGACATATTTGGCACCGTCATTCATAAGTTCCAGGCTGATACGTTCTTTCGACATGCCTCTGATGCCGTTGCAGCTCAATGTCGCCTTTGCCTGCCTGCGTTCATCCTTAGACATGACTTCCTCCGGATATATGCGGTACATCTTGCGTTCCCCGTCCGGCATGTTTATGAAGCCGCCGGCCATAGCACCGCCGGGGAGTATCACATCACATATTCCGCTCCTGGCATCCTTGACAACAATCATCGAGCGGTCATATTCATTGGGAATCGGCGTTATCATTTCGTGGATGACATGATGGTCAGACACGCTGTTCCACTCGTCCGGCACGTACTCGAAGCAGATGCGGTCGATGGATGCGGCGTGTTTCAACGCCTCACCGTAGGCAAGCTCCACCTGTTCGGCATCGTCGGAACCTGTCAACGCAAGGGCCTCCTCCATCTCCTTGTTGTAATATGCAAGGTCGAATTTCTCCAGAAAGGCCGACTTCTCTTCAGGTGAGGAGAAATTTCCGTCGGCTATCCTCATGCCCCCGTGACGGAGTATGTCGCAGAGTATGGCCGCCTCACGGCTGTCCACCTGCGGCTTGTGCTTCTCATGAAGCTCGTCGATCTGCGCCTTGGTGCGAAACCGGGCGTATTCTATTTTCTCTCCATGCTCGGCCTTGCGTATCACATCGAGGGCATTGTTGACATCCGCCTCAAGAGCGTCAATCATGCAGGGATTCTCCTGAAGTTCGCGGGTCCACGCATCGACAAGGCCGATGTTCTGTGGAGATAGCCTTGCCGGAAGCCCCAGTTCGGACATCTTCACAGCGGAGGCGACCTCCACCACAAGTTTCTCATATCGGTCGGCATAATCGCCGGGTGCACGTCCGCCTTTCATCACCATCCCCTCACGTGCGAGACGCTGCTGATGACCGGTGGCGTTCACAATCTGACGCATCAGTTCCTGCACATACTCCGGGTATTCCCCGTACTTGCGCTGCTCCGGCATGTATACTGCATCCTTCTCCGTGTCGTAATGGGCGACATCGGAAGCCTCACGGCGTATCGGCACAAGATAATCCTTCATCTGTTTTATGAAACCGTTGACAGTAGCCCTGAGCTGTCTCTCCTCCGCCCTGAGATGACCGCGCTCGTTGGAGGAGCCGTAGCGGTCAAGCACCGTGCGGTACTTGTCGGCATCGGAGTGAGGCATGACTGTCTGCGCGAGGTTGAACAGCACACGGATCTGACGCTGCTGCACACCCTTGTATTCCTTCTGCCTCTCCGGGGCCAGTTTCTTGTAGTCGGAGGCGGTGATGACATCCTTCGGGTCATGCCGGTTGACATAGTTGTCCCATGCATACCAGTTGAACGGCACCCCCTTCTCCTTGCCGAGCACCGGGATGTCAGTGGCCTTTGCCGTGTGGAAGAACACATACTGTGCCGACGGATAGTCATTCCTGTCGGCGAACAGCTGGAGCACAAGGGCGTTGAAAGGACTGACCGTAGGGCCTTTCGGATATATACGGGGAGCCGGCATCCCGGCATGGTTGAGCCACACGCCGCCGTTGCCTTTTGCATTGGCAAGCGCCTCGTTGATTAACTGGACCTGGCGGATAGCCGCCTTTTCTTCCTGTGGTGATTTCTCTTTCATTATATGGTTTATCTGATTTGTCTGTTGTTTTGAATCCGGTTTTCCTCAGCGGCGGCGCGGTAATTCTCCATCGCGAGCCGGTTGTTCGCCTCATGACGGGCGAGCACGGCATTTGCGAGGGTGTTAAGTGGCAGCGCTCCGCTGCGGTATGCCGCCACCACGTTGTCGGGCAGCGTTATCGAGCACGGGGTCCTGTCGATGTCAGCGACAAGGCAGTTGCCGTTTATCACCGGCGACTTGATGCGCGGGTTCAGTTCCTCGTCATCATATCTCCTGAATCTGACCCCGTCGGGATTGTCGTGCCTCGCTATGCTCTCGTGGCCGGTCTTGTTAAGCAGGTTCATGCCTCCCATGCCGATAAGAACCATCTTGAGAACCGGGTTCCTGATAAAAAGTCCGGAGACCATGGATGCCATCGGGATTAGGTTGTCGCGCAGATGCAGTGACTGCGTCCTGCCGGTCATGGTACCGACAAGAATGTCGGGGAGCATGGCTATCACATAGCCGAGATTCTTCCCTATGTTTCCGAGTCCGTTGAATCCGAGGTCCGATATGAGGGAACCCCATCCGGTCTGGTTTGCCGCCTGCGCCTGATGGATTTCATCATCTTCGGCAATGGTATTCTGATTGCTGTTATTTGTCCGTTCCATTGATTGTGGTTCTGTATTATTGCCTGACCTGGAGGCAAGTTCGGCTTCCGCTTGTCGTGTCTCACTCTGATTATTCACTGTGGGCTGAGCTGTCACATTGGCGTCTGCCTGTTCCAATGCTGATTTGGCATTGTCGATAAAATCTGACACCGGCGAGAAAATAGCATTGATTCCTCTGGATAGATAGCCACCCATCGAGAAGGTGCTGACAGGTCGTTTCAGTGTGGTATTGATGCGAGTGATGCTTTCGTTGCGTGGCGCATCGATAAAGGATGCTTTTCCCCTCACTTCATCAAAGACATTCCCATCGCTTCCGAACACTCCCTTGCTTATGCACTCCTCGATGCCCATGATCTTGCCTCCGTCTTTTAAATCGGAGTAAGCCTCGAGTCCTGCGAACACGACCTCGACCCCGGCGAGCTTGGCAAGATTGGACCACGAACCGCAGCCGAATGTGGTTACGGTGTCTATTCCGAATGACACCGCCTTCGCTCCGGCCCATTCCCATCCGTTGGCCTTGTACTTCTCCTCGGCCTCCTTCGCTATCTGCCGCTCCAGCGGCGAGCGCGACATGACATGGGGCAGACCTATGAGGCTTCCTTCCGCGGCCTTGCGGATGATGTACTCAGCCGTTGACCTTGGGGTATGCTCGTCTATGAGCCTGTCAATCATAGTCTGCTGCACGCGGTAGTCTATGTATGCGGCGGCGAGGTCCGCGCCTATCTGCCCGGAAGCCCGGTTGTATTTCTCCTGACCGATTTCAGCTACTATGGCAGCCCGCCATTTTATGGTCAGGGCCACAAGATCGTGATATACCTCCTTGTCGGAAAGCACCTTGTCACGGCACATGCTGATATAGTCCTCGGTGGTCTTGCTGTTCCATTCACCTGTGGCCTTGAGAATCTGCATCGAGTTGTCATAACCCGCGGGATTGCCGGCACTCGCCATTGACGACAGTATGCCGCCGAGACTTGATTGGTAGTCCGCATATTCCTCCGCCTGCCTTGCAGTGAGGTATGCGCGTGTCTCCTTCATTATCCCGGCGATATTGCCGTCGAGATAGCGGCCGAGACAGTATTCCACCTCGGCGAGCCCTTTCATATTTTTAATTTCGGTCATGTTATACGCTCTGTTTCAGCAGTTGTTCTCTTGTCTGGTTAATCGCATTACGGTATGCCTCCATCTGTGAGGGATAGTATTCCTCAAGCCACTCGTCCTTCTCCACAAGGTCGCGGATAAAGTTCACGGCAATCTGGCGTTCGATCTCGATGGCGGCCTCACCGCTCTCCGAGTTGTTGAACCATGCCTTTGTGAACCACCTTATCCCGAAGCGGTCGGGATAGACGCTCACCATTCTCGGGATGTCGAAGCTCTGTATGTCGATATCCCAGTCGGCAAGCGGATCTATCAATCCCTGGCTCAGTACGGCTGACTCATGTACTTTTTTTTTAATCCGTCGGTCATCGTCGACAGATATATCTGATGACGGATTGCGAGATAGTTCAGGAAATCCCCGATAAGCAGGTTCTGTGCCTTGCACGCCAACGGGACCGCCGACTCGTCAAGCCCGCCGGGATTGCCGAGATGCGGAATCGTGCGGAAGAAGAACTGTTTGACGGCAGCCCAGGAAAAGATATTGCGGAGCGACATTTCAGTTTTCCCCGGCAGCAGATATTCCCCTTGCGCGAGGTCTGCGAGATACGACGGGTACCATTGGAGCATCAGTCTCTCGATCTCCTCACGGTCATCGTCAAAATCCGTCGGGACATCCATATCTATGGTCTCGAAGTCCGGCACGACGATCTTCCCCGTCTGCTGCAGCATCTTGATGTTGCCGTATATCATGGTAAGGAATTCCATGGGGTTTATCTCTCCATCCTGATATTTTACCTCCACATGCAGTGAGTCGGATGCCATTCCGACAATTGTTCCGGCTCTCAATTTCTGGTCAACCTGCGCGAAGCGGGTCTTCAGATGCGAATAGGTGACGAGATAGTCGCCGTGCTCCATGATTATTGCCGCCCCGTCCTTCATGTTCATGGCACCGCACACCTGGCCGTCAGCCACTGCAGCTATCAGGAAGTTGCGCGTCTTGAAATCGACACCGTGATTGAAATTGCCGTCTGCATCCTCCCCGTAAGGGCGAAGAATCTCCACGCGGCCGTTCTTTTCCTCAAAGGGCATCGAGTATCCGCTTTTGGAATATAGGTTTGAATTTTGGTTATAGCTCATTTTTTATGTTATCGTCTGATTACCGGTCTTGTCTGTTCCTGTTCCTCCGGCCGTTGTTTTTTTGTTTCTTCCGGGGCATCCTGCTGTCTGTCATTATGTCTCGGCTGTGTCTGTTGTTGCGCCACCCTTGAATTGTTGCCTATCAGGAGCATCCCGAGCAAGGCTCCGGCAATCTTGCCGAGCCAACCGAAACGCCCGAAGATCAGGAGAGCTGACGCCACAAGTCCGAGCATTGACATCATCGAGACCCTTCCGTTGAATATATTACTGAAAAGATTTCCGAACATACCGGTGCCGTTGCCGCTCGTGAGATTCCCCATGAAGGAGCCTATGCCTCCCCATGAGGATGCGGCGTTATTGACATTGCCTACAGCATCCGTCACCCCTCCGATTGCATCCCTGGCAGCACCTATTGTGTCGCCGACTGCACCGACCGTGCCATGCACGGTTTCTTTGACAGCCCTGTTGGTGTCCTCTCCGAGAACCGTGTCGCCTACGGTCTGAATGATTGGCTTGTCATTGACAAGCGACTCCCAGCCGACATATCCGACTCCGGCACCGATTGTCGCGGTCTTGACTGCTTTGCCGGCTCCGGCGAGTGTCCTTTGAGGGTGTACGAAGGGTGACGATGCCCATTTAAGTATCGAACTCCATTTGCCCATGTTTATCTGGTTGTATTTGGTTTGTATATCAATGAATCTCTGATGACCGGTCTGTCCGGCAGAACCGGCATGACGGTATCCCTTATCCACGGACGGGGCGATTGCCGGGGACGGACAGGCCCGATTATCCATTGGCTGTTGCCGCTTCCGGAGCCGCCTCCGCCGGATCTGACTTCAACACGTCCGTTCTGCCGCCAACGCCTGAAAGCAGCATCCGTTATCCGGCCTTTGTCAATGGGGTCTCGCGCCCTGTTGTCAAGTTCAAGCCATACATCGTTGAGCGATGTGTACTTGATGGCCCTTGCGAGACGTGACAGCTTTCTGTTCATGAGCTTCAGCTTTGGCCTGATGCCGAAGACTATCTCGATCCTATGCTGTTCCGTCATCTTTATGTCTGAGAGACACACCTGCCGTATGTCATTGACTATATCGACCGAGGTCATTATCAGTTCCCGGTAGATGGTATTGCGCTTCGGGGTAAGAGCCACCGCAAGGGCGTTTGTCGGCGACCGCTCCAGTTGCCGGGTCAGCTCACCGAAATTTTCAGTCAGCATCCCGACCTCATGGTAGAAACCATAGATCTGGGCTGCATACACGACAATGTCGTTGAAGCGGTCAAGGTACTCGTTGTACTTGCTCTGCAGATCGGTCGTGGCCTCGACTTCCTCCTTGGTCCAAATATGCCCCGTGGTCATCATCAGCATGGCCGATTCTTGACTTTTAAGGGTTTTCTCCGCTTTCTCCTTATATATAAGAATCATTCCGGCAAGCGTGGGGTCAACCTGTGAGGATGCTGTCAATACCGAAAGCATTGCAAAAGCGATAAGCAGAATCTTTCTCATGGATGTATCGACCTCGCTACCCGTTTCCAGCGGGCTTTCGCCTGTCGCGCTATCGTTGCGTTGTCGCGGTCAATCATACCTGCGGTCGCGTTTGCCCAGACATCGTTGAAGGTATAGTACCGTATGCTCAGGCACAGACGCTTCAGTTTCTTTTGGAAATCTGCAAGTTTGTCATTGAGTGCCCATAGCGTCCGGCTTCGCTCCGCACCGTTGAGCATGTTATTCACACCGCCCTCTGCCACAGCATTCTTGAGCAATGTGTAGACCGACACCATTTCGGTGACGGTCTCGATGTAAAGGTTGTTCATGCTCATGGATGCCGCGATGCCCTGCGGATTGCTCCCGATAGCCTTTTTCAGTTCTGTCAGAGTCAGGAATATGCGTACACCTTCAGTGTATAGATGAGTTGATGCCTTCAATGACGAGGCATATCCGTCCACCTTCTGAAGATAGTTGCTGTATTGCTTTTCCCATTCATGGATCTTGGTGAACTCTGCCGCAATGGTGTTCTGCAAAGCGGCAGTCTGCAACTGCCCCTCGGTCTCTTTCTTTACCTGACCGTTGATAAGCTCGTTGCCCTCGGCCAATGCCGTCCATTCAAGAGGGTTGGCCACAACAATGCTCTGAGCCCGGGAGTCAAAGGTTCCCGCAATCAGGGCCGCAACAGCAAATATTTTAGCGATTGGTAATCTCATATATTCCTTTCCTTCGTTTGTTGTGTTCAACTCTCTGTCTGATTGCCTGTACCAACGGATATTCCAAGGCGATTCCGGGAATCGGCAATATCGGCGTTGACCTGTCGCCGGAGAATACCGTCACTGTCTTGAGCCCGAAAAGGTTCTGAAAGAAACCTATATGCTCCTTGAAGTCGATGACTCGGTACAGCTCCATGTATTCCCGTTGCCGCCATAGAACCCCGTGCTCGTAAATCATCATCTCATCTGTTATTGTAAACCGCATCTTTTTCAGATAGAGCAGCATATATGCCAGATGAAGCGACATAGCCATCATCAGCGCCAGTATAAGTCCGGGCAGCGGAGTGAGGTCATGCCAACAATATCCTGAGGCATTGACGGCTATCCACGGTGCTTTGTCGATTAGCCACTGCAGCCAATGGGGAGTGAGGACTATCGTGCCGAATGTGGCGGTTGGCGGCTTCATCTTCTCATCCCTCCTTTCGGCGTAAGCGGCACCACCTCGTCGCCGGTGTAGTTGGTTTTCTGTTGCAGCGCATCGTTCCAGTCTTTGTAGCATGGCAGCAACGGGAAGTCATAGACGCAATCCGCATCAATGCCTTGGGCCTGCGCCAGCTTATGAAAGTTTGCGCAGAACTCCCTTCCGGCTTTGTCGTTGTCGAAGCAGAGGAAATGATGGGCTTTCGGCGTGGCGGCCAACAGACCTTTCATCTGACCGTCCGTCGGTGTTCCGCCTGTCGAGACAAATATGGCGTTGGCGGCAAGGTGCGGATATTCGTCAAAAGCTCCGCGATGAATCTCGTAAAAGGCCATCGCGTCGTATGCGCTTTCAAACCATGCGACCCCTTTCACATTCTCCATCTTCGGCAAATCATCTTTGCCGGGAATTGCCATCCATAACCCTTCGGAAGAATTACTGCCGGCAGCCATACCCTTATAGGAGGTTTTTCCCTCCTTGTTGGGGAAACCTCTCACCTCAAGTCCTATTATCTTTGTCAGATCGTCAGGCTTTCTCAATGGAAAAGCGATATTGCCATAACGTTTGCCGTCCTCGCGTTTCTTTGTGGCGACAAACATATACGGGGCAAACGCTTCCTGAGTGGACTTGTGTATGCCTCTGGCAATCATGAATCTTGCCAGGTCCTTTTGCTCACGGGAAATCTCATATTCCGACAGGTCAAAGGGCTTATGCTCCTTCACCGGATTGAAGACTCTTGCCTGCCGTTCTTCCAACGGCTGGTTCAGAAGCCTGTGGCACACGACATTCACAAGCCTGTCAAGCGACATGCCAGGCCTATAGTCGGAAAAGAGATACGGATGTGTCTTTATGAATGATATTATGTTGTAGTTTTTCCGTTCCGGTGGCTGAAAGCAGCACGTGCCGTGGCCGGAGACGATGAACTTGTCGCCCCCGACGCGGCGTCCGTCAGCACCGACACGGACATACGAGGGATAGCGCAGACCATCCTTACGGTTGAGCCGGTAGCCGGCATCCTGCAAGACTTCCTGGATGGAGAGTCTCGCCTTGAAATCCTCGTATGTCAGTTTAGGTAATGGCATCCTGTTGAATTTTGGTTTATAATCCCTGACCGCGGTGTGGTTCGGGCGGTCCGGGTCGGTTGATCATTGCATCGAAATTCCTTGCAGCGACATCTTCGGGTGTATCTACGCCGGGCTTGAAATATGGACGCGGTCCGGGGCCTCCGCCGTAGAACTCCGGCCTCAGACGGGACGCGGCTCCGAGAACCACGGCTCCGACAGTCAGTGCGGTCAGTATGCCCGCGCCGATCTTCGCCCCGTCATTTGAGGAGCGGATATCCTTCATGTCCACTTCGGAGAAGATCTTGGAGAACATCTTCATGCGCTGGAGGTCGTTAACGGCAAGGAACTTGCTGTAGTCCTTAGAGGAAATCTCATGCGATATGACCTCGCCGTTTATCACGGCTGTCATCGTGTACTTCCCCTCCGTTTCCTGACTCGGCTGAACGGAAATCCGTTCCACCGACACCTCCCGGCCATGCTTCCCTTCTCGGAACCATGCCTTGTTTCCGTCAAGTTCATAAAGATCGCGCCCGTTGATGACTGCCCCGACTTCCGGATGTCCCTCATGGAGCATATCCATGTAAGCCTGCTCCTCAGGGGTGACGCTGTATTCTCCGGTATTTTGCTGCTGCGCCTGCTGTCGGGTTGCATCAAGAGCCACAACCGCCTGTTCCTGTTGATTCAGCTCCTGACGTACTTCCGGCTTGAGGGCAATCTCTACCATCCTGTCCTTGTTGAGAGTGTCGAGAGTGACGGCATCAGCGAAATCGTCCTGTATCACACCATTGATGATTTTTATGCGGTCTGCAACCGCAACATCCTTTATGGAGTTGTCGGTCAGTTTCGCCACCTCCTCAGCCGTGAGGTCATAGACGAAGTCGGCCTGCTCCGCGGTTGACTGGACTGTCAGGGTCTTCTTCTCCGGATCTATGACAAGTCCGTGCGACCTCAGTACCTCCTGCCATTTCTCGTTTGTGAAATAGACATCGGAAGTTATTGCCGTCTTATACGGAATAGCCGGTTCTGTCGGACGTTTGGGTTGTGGTATAGGCTGAATGACTGTCTGCATCTGCGACAGCACATCCTGCTGTGGCACAGTTCCCTGAATGGCTCCCTGCGGTTTGCCCTTGTAATAGAAGCCGTAGCCCCCTGTCTGCATTTCACCCGGTTTCTGGCGACCGTCCGGACGCACCGCCACCATGGGAGCGCCGGCGGGGAACCATAGCTGGCCTCCGATACGGCGCATGTGCCAGCCTTCCTGATTGCGGGGTGTCCACCCGAGGAACCCACGCCCGAATGGATGGCGGCATATCACGGGAGCCGGCATACGGCCGTATTCGCCGACACCTATGCGGTTGCCGTGCAAGCCCATGGCCACCCGTCCGTTGGCATTGCGGGCGTGGACGAAATCACGGGGCAAGTCAAAGTCGGCTGCGACAACCGAAGCGAGTGTGTTATAGGCTCTCTTGTTGGCGGTGTTCGTACCCCAGTCGACAAGAGCGCGGAGCTGTTTCTCGGTGATGGGATAATACAGCAGAGGACTGTCATGACCCTGCACCACAAGCTGGAAGCCGTTGCTCGAACCGGTGACTGTCGCCCTCATGCCGTTGCGCATGAGTATGTCCTGCAGTTCGGGATGCAGTTCAAGATGATAGGGATTGGTGTTCTGTCTGATAGCCATAGGTCTGTGTTTTATGCAAGTCCCTCCTGCATCGCGTCCTCAAGCAAGTCCTCACGAAATGCTATGTAGGCCAAGGCATTGCGGTCGTTCATCGTCATGCCGCGCTGACGACAGAAGTCCGTGAAATCCTCACGCCACTCCTCTGAATAGTGGAGAACGTAGTCCACCCATGAGAATACGCCGCGCTGCACGAGATCAATGAGGACTTCCTCGGGATAATACTTGTGGTTCGGTTTGCTATTCGACATCAATGTCCTACATTTTATGCGTGGATGCGTTGCGCTGCATGTTTCCGCGCTTCTTCATTTCATCCCACAGTTCCTCGGAGTATTCATCCTCCGGAACATAATCGAGACTACCCTCGTCATTGGCTATCCAACAGCCGTTGAGCCCGAAATTGAACTTGCCGTAGTCGCGGCGGTCATCCTCACGCCACGTCTCCTCATCACCATTCACCACCCGCAACCCTGGCTGCTCGCGTAGCGACACGCCAATTGTCCATAAGGAATCTTTATACTGCGTCGTCAGTAGTTTGCCGTTTCGGAGGCAGTTTGTCTCTGCCGGGGTTAGTCGCAGCTCATCGGCAATTACCTTGATGTTGTTGTCCACGACAGCGACCGGGACTGCCATGACCTGATTTGTGTCAGGGTCAATCTGATGATAGGCCGGGGCTTTCTTTCCGTCGGGGAGACTGAAGTCGTTGATAACAGTCTCTCCGGCAGTGAGCGATTTTTGCTGCACTTCGGTAAAACGTGACAGATCAACCTTCTCAAGCTTTGGATAGAACATGACTTTTACCTCTCCTTCGGAATTGCGGTGAAGAGTGAGCCTTGCCGCGGACAGGATGATGTCGCCATTGTCGGCGATGACTTTGATAGGAAGGACGGGAGTGGCACGACCGTCACGCAGTCGTTGCCCCAGACCTTCGGGTAGATCTTCAATCATTTCACGTGTAAGACCGAAACGATTGAGAATGTTATATGGAATTTCTTCCTCTGTGAATTTTGATTGGTTCATATATCTTTGCGGTTAAAAATTTATTCTGCGCAAAAGTAGGTCGCTATACCCAATATTTCAGTATAATACACCCTTTGTGCCCAATCTTTTAGTATCCTTTATGCAAATCAAAATATATGGAAACTTTTCTTGGAAATCTGTGATATTAGATAAATATAAATACGTTTGTTACAACGAGTTAAAGATGTGTCAGATTTTTGGATAACAGTTGAATACGCATTATCTTTGCTCTCTATGAAAATTCCCCTTATACTGTCATTCATATCCATTCCATTTTCCTTGTTGGCGCAGTTCTATACAATTTCGCCGACCCGCATTCATGCGGATTCCAAACCGGAAAGCATACAACTTCCGGTAATCATAGATTCAGTTGCAATAGAGCCGTCAGAAATCCACGACGAATCACAGGACACAGTTTCAATCCAATGGTGCCACCCCCCGCTCAAAGGAAAACTTCGCGTTTCCTCACAGTATGGCAATAGGCGCAACCCTTTCGGGAAGAAGACTGCTGAAAAACATAGCGGCATTGACCTGTCTGCCAAATCCGGTTCTCCAATTTATGCGATGCTTCCGGGAGAAGTTATCAATATTGGCTACGACTCTCGTTCCGGAAACTTCATAAAACTGCGTCACGGAAATTTCACAGTCAGTTACTGCCATCTTTTTCGTAAGCCTAATATCCCCATAGGAAGTCGCGTCATGCCCGGTCAGACGGTTGCCAATGTCGGTTCAACCGGCAGATCAACCGGACCACACCTGCATATCACACTTAAAAGAAATGGCCGAGTCATAGACCCGACCTTCCTTTTGGATTATATAGATAAATATCAGTAATCACATATTCTCCATATCAAGACCTCTTGTCACGACACTGAAGCCTTTTAATGCCGCTATCTGCGGGAGCATTATCTTGACTTTTGCATCAAGCTCGGCAATATTGATATTCTTCCGTTGCCGCTTGATCTCATATATTTCAGCGGTCTTGTCTATTTCATTTGCGGCAATCATGTCTATCTCATTTTCTCCTTTCCGGTCCCACCAACGGTCGATGATAGTATATTTTCCGGTTTCAGCATAAAGGGCATGGAAATATCTTTCGAGCATTTTTCCGGAGAAGGTGGTGTAGTCCCGCCGTATAAGGGTGCGCATCTGCTCATAAGCTCCTATCTCAATAATGTGCCCGTACTTGAATATGAACCGGAACCAGAATGTGAAGAAGTTGTCCTGAATTATGTAGACCGCGTTTTTGGAAAGAAGTTTGGCTCCAAGAGGTATCTCTTTTTTGATAATTCCGTAATCGTCCTCAAGACGTGTAAGGTACCCTCCGATCTCTTTGCCGATTATAGATTCTATCTCGTTGCGTCTTGTATTGCCTGACGCAATGGCGGAAAGAATTGAGAAATAGGTGTCATAGTCTTTCCCAAATTCTTCAACTAGTATGGCACGGCCTTCATTGATGAAAATTGAATCTGAACTTATAATGCTGTCAATCATCGCATCAACGGAATAGGCATGATCCTCGATCAGCAACTGCACATATTTTGCCACGCCTCCGGTGAAAGAATATAATGCAAGCAGGTCATCCTTGGTGTAATCCGGTGCATGATCATTCATTATTTCTTTAAGTACCGAGGGCTTGAATGCCTTCACATTCATGAACCGGTTCTGTCGGTTATACAGAGGCTCTTTCGAGTCTCTGAAAATCTTGGTCATCATGGAATAGACCGATCCGCACACTATAAGGTTGATTTTTGATTCTGAATGGCCTAAGTCCCATATCCTTTGCATGTCACTGAAAACTGACGGACTGATTTTGGCGAAATTCTGAAATTCGTCAATGAACAGAGTTAAGTTGCGTTCTTTTGACAATGCCATCAGAAAGTCGAAAAGTTCAGCGAAGTTAGCCGGGGTACCACCCATTTTTATCGAAAGTTTGGACTCGACCTCCTGCCGGAATTCTTCACAAAGAAGATTTTCAGCCTTACGCCCTACAAAGAAATAAAGCATGGGCGTATCCTCGTATGCTTTCAACACAAGTGAGGTCTTGCCTATACGCCGCCGACCGGTTATTACGGTAAACTGCGCATTCTCCCAGGAGTTATCGCGAATCTTGCGCAAGGTCGCTATTTCTTCTGTTCTGTCGTAAAATTTCATAATTTATCAGTTTTAATAGAAACGGCGGTTTCCGCAACCGTGGTTTCTATTCGCAAAATTAATTCGTTTTTATGAATTATACAAATAAAAAGAAACGGTGGTTTCCGAAACAGCGGTTTCTATTTCTCGTGTCGAAGCCGATATTGGCTTTATCGGATGCGAAGTTCCGACATTTAGGCATAAATGCCGGTTCAAGTTGCATTTCTTCAACAAATCTTCCTTTTGACAAAGTGTATTTGTCTTGAAAAACCGTCATCAATGCCTCCGACAATGTCGGTTGGTTGCATCATAAATCCCTAATATCCGGCTTCGACAAAGAAGATTAAAGTTAGGGAAAGAACCCGACATTAAATCAAAAAAGAATATGGAATATAAGGATGCAGCAGCGATACTCAATTGCAATTCGGGAGTGTTCGACATCATCACACCCCACGGCAAGGAGCGCAAAAGACTTTTCCTATCAGAACAGGGCAACATCTGTGAGTTCGCCAAACGCTCAAAGACCAAAGGTTTTCAATTAGGCAGACACATCATCGAAGGGTGGATTGCCTTAAAAAAAGTGGAAAGCTCCAAAACTGATATTGTAGCCAAGTTCAAACGCTACGCCTCACGTGCCACCTTTCCATCGGCATTTGTCCGCAAATGCCATGAAGCCGACCCTGCAAAGAGTTGCTACGAAAACCGCATAACCACCGGAACGAGGATTGACGGAGAAATTATATCGCTCAAAGCGATTGAGAGGTATGCCCCCTATGCGGTGCAGGAGTTCAGAAAAGCACTCAAAGAAAGACGCGATTATAATTCACATCGGTTTGACTTCCGGGGATATGACGGCTCGCTGTGGCTTAAAGTCGTGGAAAAGGATGACGGCGATTACAAGGCAGGTGACATTGTGGCAGGCTTCAGCAAGGAATACCGGGGATGCTGCAACGGATACTACTATTCGCTGATTGATGACGAGCATTTCATAGGCACAGATATAGACTGAATTATCAACAGCGCCCGACATCCCTACCGATTGTCGGGTGCATAAATCCAAACAAACAATATGGTTACAACTGAAATCAATTACAAGGGCAACGGCTATACCTGCCGTATCGTGGAGAGCAACGATGGGGAGCAACTTATAATCGGAGGTCTGACCCTCATGGATGTGCTGATGCCTCATCCCATCACGGAGGGATGCAGCGGCTTCGCCGACAAGGAAGCGGAAAAGGTGGACGAGGAAATCTTTTTCTACACTTCCGATGCCGATCTGAAACTTCCCGACTGCGACCTGATCGAAATCTTGAAAGAAAGCAATCCTGAATGGTTTGAATGAAAATCCAAGACAATGAAACGCAGAGAACAAATAGAAGCCGCCGCATCGGAGCGGTTCAATGAGAGTGAGTTCAGAGTACCCAATATGTTCTGCTTCATCGAGGGTGCTGAATGGGCGGACAAGAATCCGTCTGAGCGTTGGCTCACTTTCAAGGATAAGAAGCCGGAGAATGGACAGTATATAATCCTGCGCATCGACAACCTGAAACTTGACATGGCTTCGCTGGAGATAATCAAGTTTGACCCGATTGTATTTCCCTCCGATGTAAACGAGAATGTGAAGTGGTTCCCGATACCGGAATTTTGAGGTGTTCTTACAAATGAATTATGCGGGGCGTGGACGGTAAATGTTCACGCCTCACTGTTTTTTGCGAGCATGGTCTGCCACCTGTTATAGTTCCGATCTCCCGATACGTTGTCACGCCATTATAACATATTGAAATCCGTTCATAACAAATTTTTCTTTGCTCGTGAACGCCATTGATTTTATGACGGCGAAGTTAGGGTGCCTCAGGCAAATGCCAAGTCATCCGAAGGCTTGTCCGATGTCCAAGGACTTGTCGAATTGCCTCTGTCGACGACCCTTCCGATTGCCTATAAAATCTGAATGACCGTTCCCGAAGCCAGATGAAATAGAGGGAAGAAACATGAGGTGAATATGAGACGGAAGAAAGACAGGATTACAATAAAGGAAGTGAGGGTCTTAGGCTCTTACGGCAAGATGTATCACGACTGCGAGGCATATCCCCATTCTTTAAGAAAGCTTTCCAAGGATGTAAAGAAAAGTGACACGGCAGCCATTGCGATAGCCGCATTACTTCTCTCACAAATAGTCGCACCAAATTCCGTACTGATACCAATTCCGCAGTCATCCGGAAACGCTGAATACACTCTTGAGCTTGCAAACGCGATAAGGGTGATACGCAACGATTGTGAGGTGGTTGACATCCTTTCCGGCACACCGAGAAAGAAACTCTATGACATCAAGAAAACAAGGACTTCGCTCAAAGGTGTCAAGACCGGACTAAAGGTCAAGGACAATGCGGACTGCAAGGAGACATTGCAATCAAACTCAAATATCTTCCTATTGGATAATGTGCTTAACACTGGATTCACATTCAATCGGGCAAGGAGGGCGTTGAAGAAATATGTAAAGATTGAGCCGTCACTTTTGGCTATCAGCGCCACAAGCAATTGGTTCAGCAATAATTGACAGGCAAGACATATGAGACTGGCTATTGTAGGGAGCCGCATTTGCCCTCCCGTTGATATCGCTTCATACATATCGGTCAACCCCGACACCATAGTAAGTGGCGGAGCGACCGGAGCGGACTCGTTTGCCAAAGAGTATGCCGTAAAGAACAATATCCCCATTGTTGAGTATCTTCCGGAATATTGGAAATATGGCAGACGGGCTCCCATAATAAGGAATATACAGATTGTGGAAAATTGCGATTCTATACTGGCTTTTTGGAACGGCTTCAGCCGTGGGACCAAATTCACAATAGAATATGCCGCAAAGAAAGGTGTCCCTTGCAAGGTTGTTCGGATAAGCTGATTAAAAGTCTGTTCTGTGAAGAAATTTCATCCTGTTCTGAAAAAAATGAGAATGGCATTGATATTCGATTATTAGAACTTCAATGCCATTCCATTCATATTTACCCTTGTAAGACGCTTATCATCACGTGGCGTTTGATCTGCTTTACCAAGACAACGGCGACAGTATAATACAAACGAACCAGACAATCGCTTAAACGCCCAGGAGAATCAGAGACTCCTATTTTTTTACCCGATATTGTTGTATCTCCTTTATCATGTCCTTGATGTCCTGGTTTACACGCAGGAAATTTGAATAGAGAACACGCTCCCTCGCCTCCCTGGACGGGAAACTGTAGAATTTGGGCAACGGCACATATTCGCTTTCCTCCTTCGCAATCTCTGCCATATCGAAATCGGTCTTGCAGTAGAACTTCGATGTCCTGAACTCCTCGGCTTCCTGTATGTTGAGATTGTCTCGCATACCGGTCTTGGTCTTTACAAAGTCGCGCGCCACCTGACCGCATATCCAGCCCGTCGGCAGATCTGAAATCTTGGATGCCGGCACAAGGCTGTCCATATTCTCATTCAGGTTGATGGATGTACGGTCGCGGTCGATGGTAACACCCTTCTTCAGCTGCACCACCTTGCCGAAAATATCGCCCGACAACCATTCGAGCGTTTCCTTGGCACGGGCGGAACCGCTGACTACATTACCTACCGTAGTGATGATCTTCTGCATCCCGACCTTGCCATAGTCTGCCTCAAGCTGCGGCAATTCCTGAAAACCGAGAGCCACGGACACTTTGTTACTTCGTGCCGTACCTATAAGCCGGTCGATCTTGTGGAAATACAGTGTCGGCAACTCATCGACAATGATGCTAACAGGTATGTTCTTTCCCTGGCCGGTGTTCACACGGGTTACAAGGCGGTTCAGGATCAATGCGTTCAAAGCCCCGATAATGCTCTCCATCTCTGGGTCATTGGCTATAAGGAGGTAGGAAGGATTCTTCGGATCCGACACCTTAAGGTCAAAGTCGTCACCATCCTTATGGAATATCCAATAGGATTCTTTTGTGGCCAACCGACTCGTATATACACGCAAAGTGCCGATCATACCCTCCAACTGCTCCATAGCCTTGTTCTTCAATGCTGTCTGGAAAGGGCCAAGAAGCGGAAGCACCTCGTTATCGGTCTGCAGCACATCGAAGATCGTCTGATAGTCTTCATTGAGGAATGACAATACATGCGGCATGTCGGAATATTTGCCAAGCCAGTAAGCCGGCTCCACCCGGTTTGTCATCGCCGCATCTGAATACACCTCTCCGGTCGGCTTCATGAAGCCTGTCTCCTTATCCCGGGCCATCCTGGGATAAAGCCGGTTGCCGTCCTTGTCGTATGGCAGCTTTTTGTAGTTTATGAAGAAGTATATGATTGCCGCAAGGAAGTTGACCGCCGATGTCTGGAAGAACTGGTCGGAACCGCCGCCTCCCTCTTTCTTCCCTTTCTGCAGGGATTCAAGAAGAGTCTCGGCCGTCTCCGAGGCGGCTGCGAGATTGCCGATGTATTTCTGCTGTATGGGATTGACCCTGCGGCTGTACTCCACATCCACGAAGTTGATGACGGAGAACTTACATCCTACGGGAAGATTGCCGAGCCGCTGGTTCTTAAGGTAGTGGTAATACAGTTTTGTAGCCAGCGTAGGCCACTTGTAATCATATACCACCATGGCGAATCCCTTTGCGGAGTGCTGACGGATAAAGGGTTCCACTATCGAGAATGTCTTTCCCGAGCCGGGAGTGCCCACAACCCATGTCCCTCGGAACGGGGTACATGGTAAAATCGTATCATTCTGAAAACCACGTTGTAAGTTTAAAACTTTTGGGCAATTGTTCCCAAAATGTTCCCATAATCAGCCTTGTCAGTCAACGGACGTTAGGTTGCCGTTGCTTATGGTGGGTTAGATAACGATTGTACGGAAGTCATCACGACCTCAACCAAAAATCAGCCATTGTCCTGCATCGGGAATTACAGCGTTGCCGACTGCGACCGTATGCGATGGAACAATACCGTTGCGAACTGTCTTTAATTCATCGCAAAATTACAAATTTATTTTGTTAATCCATCGCCATTTTCGGAAAAACGAACAACAGTCTCCAAATATTTCGGGTTGAGGGTGTGGTAACTGGATGGTATGATACCTGTATTGAGAGAAATGGAAGGGACATATAATAAATATAATTAAGGAAGGAATATGCCAATTATATTTAATATCACCCCTATAATTGCTATTACCACACCAATTATGACGAAAATTTTATACACTTTTGCATGAGTTCGAGTTTTGTAGCTTGTCAACTTTGATTTTGCGACAGCAAGCTTATGTTGAGAAATATAACGTATGATAAATCCCAGCATGAAAATTATTACTCCTATCCAAAACATATTATTCATGATTTCACATCTAAGTAGTTAAGCCAATGCTAATCCCTATTGCTAATAATATGGCTCCAATAATAAAGAACAGTAAGGCCGGTTTAGTGTACTTTTGCAGCTTCTTTTTTATTATTGGATTGGGTTTTGTTATTAATTCAATTTTATAGTTATTGAGAGCAAAACCTTTTATGGCGGCTATTAAGCCTAATATAGCACCTAATAGCAAACTGCTTAATCCGCTATAAATTAATAAACTAGACATTCTTATTTAAGATTTATGAATATGGTTGACTAATAGCCAACCATATTAAATTTTAACGCCACGCCGCCAATCTTTCACACCGATGATAACTTCTTATTGCAGATACAATAGATACTACATCATGTACACATCCAATAATCGCAAATCCATAATTTCCATCAGCAAAATCCATTGCTGTTGAACACGCCCCAATTGCAATACCACCACAATCGAATGCTAATTGAAGCACACAAGCACGTGTGGTTCTTGAAACTGTAGCCAATGATGCAGCTGTTTCAGGCGTAGTTATATTATCATATATAGCAGCCGAATTTACAGCCATTCCTCTTACAATCGGAGATTCGATTGAGGTACAGGCTGTTTCTAGTCTTGTAACAGAGTGACCGCCTGCAGATACGTAGTCGTCCATTAATGAATATAACTTTGCGACATCTTCGGCAGGAGCAACTTGCATTAGACTATCCAATTTTAAAGAAACCAACTCATCAGTTTTGATTTCTTGATTTTCACCATCTAACGAAATATATAAATCTTCAATTTCCTCTGGAGATAAGGTAAGTAGATAACCTACGATATCGTCTTTTGTAGTAGCACGGCTTGAGATAGAGACACCGATCTCATTAAATGCATCCTTATTTAATACGGCAGCCTTTTCAGAGGCTTCAAGATACTCTTCTGCAATTGTTCTCTCCGTGCTATTTTTATACGGTATATCCTCTTCTGAAGAGCAACCCTCCAAGAGAACTAACATTGACACCGGAATAAAAATCCCTGTTAGATAAAGTAAAAATTTTTTCAT
>Ga0137302_10180_pt1 | contig 44972 bp, 21 predicted proteins | sample Ramsor2O_GlcNAcB_FD_97184 | JGI IMG/M metagenome (GOLD analysis project Ga0137302, IMG submission 97184) | Mouse cecal microbial communities from Vienna, Austria - N-Acetylglucosamine amended with D2O_GlcNAcB | ecosystem: Host-associated > Mammals > Digestive system > Large intestine > Cecum... | reverse complement strand
GTACCATCCCCGCATTAAACAGCAATGTAAATACAACCAGGAATGATATGATCTTGGAACCGGAGAAGTCTCTCCTTGACATTACATACCCTAACATTGCAGTAAACAAAAGACTTGCTCCGCCTCCGACTATTGTAACCAGAATTGAAATTCCATATGAATTCAAGATCTGACCGGGACTTTTCAATACAAACTCATACGCATCCAGGGACCAGTCACTGGGAATCAGTGAATATCCATGCTGTGCCAAGGATGCCTCACTGGTAAATGATGCTGACAGGATATACAAAATCGGAACTACGCAGCAAATAGAAAGAATACTGAAAATAATAATACTTACCACGTCTGATGCCGAATACTTTTTTCTTTTATCTGTAACCATAATGACCTCCCCTTAAAATATTCCATAATCTTTGTCAAACCGTTTTACTGTATAATTGCTCACCAACACCAGAATAAATCCCACTAAGGATTGATATAAGCCTACGGCTGACGCCATTCCAATGTCGCCGCTGACACGAAGCGCTCTGTATACATATGTATCTATTACATCTGCCACCGGATATAATGCACCGGAATCCTTTGTCAAGAAATAGAACATTCCAAAATCTGAATAGAATATCTTACCAATTTGTAATAAGGTAATCATTACAATCGTTGGCGCAATAAATGGAATTGTAATTTTCAGAGTACGCTGCAAACGATTTGCACCATCTATAGACGCTGCTTCTAAATATGAAATGTCGATACTCATCAGTGCTGTGTAGAACATCAGTGTCATATAACCTACATTTTTCCAGAAATAAGCAATTAATAAGATGGCCGGCCAATATTTAGGTTCAAAGTAAAAACTTGGGGGAACACCTCCTGCATCCTTGATCATATTTGGTACAACCCCCAGCTGCGGGCTGATCAATGCGTATAGAATATAGCCTCCTACCACCCACGAAATAAAGTAAGGAACGAACATCGCTGTCTGGAATACTTTTACCTGCCTTTTTGACCGTTCAAACAGAAGCACTGCCAGAAGAACGGAAAGAAAGATAGTTACACTAATAAATAAAAGATTCAGGCAAATCGTATTTCTGGTAATCCGAAATGCATCCTGGGATTGAAAAAAAAACTCAAAATTCTTAAAACCTACCCAGTCGCTTCCCAGTATCCCTTTTGCATAATCCATCTTTTTAAATGGAATAATCAATCCAAATAAAGGGACATAATTAAATGCTGTTAAAAAGACTAATCCCGGAACTGCCAGAATAAAAAGTTTCCAATTAAACTTTTTTACTTTCTTCATTTTTATACCCATTGTGTATTGCAAACCTGACTGCAATACAGCCACAAATTAATAAGCTGAAAGAATTGTCACGTGGCTTCATTTCTTTTTATTTTTCTCTCAGCCGTGTAAGTTACTGAGATCATCTTAGCTTCTTTCTCTGTATTTATCCACTGTACATATCAGATTTTCCTGTACAAGGCTATGTACAAATCGGAATTTTCTGTACAATCGGTAAAAAAACAGGATAACCGGGCTTAAAAAGTCCTGTTATCCTGCTTCTTTTATGATTCTTTTGATATTTTTTCCATTTTACACTGGATCGCATATTCTCTTGGTGTGCACCCGTAATATTTTTTAAACATGCGGTAGAAGTAACTTTCATTTTCCATTCCCACCCTGTTTGCGATTGAAGTAATTGTCTGATTGGAGTCCGCCATCATTTCTGCCGCCTTAACCATTCTGGCGCTTAACATATATTCTCCTACAGACATCCCCGTTTGCTTTTTAAATACAGATGCAAGATACTTTGAGGAAATTCCCAGTTCATCTGCAATCATATTCAGGCAAAAACTGCTGTCCATATAGTTTCTGTTCATATACTCTGTTACAGCCTTCACCAGACTTTCTTCTTTTGTATCTGCCTCTTTCTTTTGGCAAGACAGGGCATCTTCGAATTGCTTCCGTATCAGATCCATAATATCATCCAGATATTCCATATTGGTAACACTTTTAAATAAGAATCGGAAATTAAATATCTCAACATCGATTACACATGTTCTCGAATGATCCATCTGGTATTTTAAATCCGTTAAAAATTCCAGTAATACAATTACCATATTATTAAAATTTAATTTTTTTATCTCATCTGCTATCTGTAAAATAATATATTCCCTTACCTTTGCATCTCCCGCCTTTGTCACGATTTCTGCTGCCAGTTCTTTTGGATCGAAAAGCTCTGCATTCTGAATACTCCGGGCACATTCCTTCCAGTCAATAATCACTGCCCTTCCCAAAGCAAACCGGTAATCCATAGCCTGTTCTGCCTGCCGGTACATAGCGGAAATCTTATATTTGTCCGTATCCGCCTCGCTGTAAGACACGGAAAATGTGATATTAAAATATTCTTTCACATATTTTTGACATTCTAAAACTAATTCCTTTAATTCTTCAGCGTAAACATGTCCTTCATCTCTTCCCCCAAGGAGTACTACAAAAGAATTTTCCTGTGCATGTGCTGCTTCACATTCCACCTTAGTTTCCAGTAATTCCAGCAAAATATTCTGTACACCAAAAACCAATAATTGATTTTCCTTTATGGTGTTATGCTTTGATAAATACTTTTCATCGTCCAATCGAATCAATAACACACAAAAACGCATGCCGGATTCAAAAATCCAATGACCCGAAAACTTTTCCCTCAGTTTATCAATATGGTGTTCCTGGCTGCTTAAAAGAAGATTCTCCAGATAATATTGCGCCACAATATCCTGATTCGCCAGAGTCTGGTTTTCGATACTCACATATTTTTCACTGATTTTTGTATAAGCATTTTTCAAATAATCAAATTCATTTTCCCGCACTGACTTTTTGGCATCCGGCGGGAGTAAACCGGACACATCTTTTACTAAATTATTTATCGGCCTGTATATTCTTTTTGCCAGAATCCACAACAACATCATAGAAAAGCCAAATAGCACAAGGGTACATAGAATAAAGTTTTTTCTCAATCGGTTCAGAGCATCAAATACCTGATCGTAATCCTGAATAGAAAGTATATGATTATTATAAGAACCAATATTGACATAAGATATCAGAAATTTGGATTCTGACGTTTTAGCCGTATAAAAACCTAATCCATCCCCATTTTCTTCTTTTAACTGATCTTCCTTTTCCAGAAATTCCTTGATAATCGCCTGATATTCCTCATTGTTTTCAATTTTAACATTGTTATTACAAATATTTCCCTCCTCGTCAATCAACAAATATTCACTGCTGCTGCCGCTGGGTTTATTCATTGTTACCAGATTGTCCAGGATCCAATTCGTTCTTTGATTTACCGCCAAAAAACTCTGGGGCTGTGAATCACTGCCTTCGAAATCATAAATAAAATATGTGAATACATAGATGTAAGTATCCGGTTCGTCGGGGGATCGCTGCACCTTTCTCAGATAGGGCTGCATCCGGGTAAGCGGCTTATTCTTTTCCATAAATTCAATGAGCTGCCCGTCTTTGAAATCACCGGAAGCTTCAACGGATACCATGCTGTCTGTGTTTTGATTATATATGTAGATGGAATGTAAAGATGGATTCGCGCTAAGTACATTTTTTTTCAGTCCGTCTAATGTGGAATAGATCTGATATCCTTCTATATCCTCATTATATAAGAGGGAGGTAACCGAAGATTGGTGGTAAATGGACTGGATCACACTTCCCACTGTATCTCTGTTATAGTCAAAGTTAAACCGCATTTGCTGAAGGAGTTTTCGATTTGTGTTATTCGTTGTCTCCAGATATGTTTTTTCAGCCAGATGATATACGGCATAGGAAAACGGAATGCTGATCAGGGTAAAAAAGATAAACATAGAAACTACAATCTGGTTTAAATAGTTTTTGGATTTATATTTTTTTAACAACGTTTTCCTCCTCCTTTTTCTATCTATTGGATATAATATCACAAAGCTTTATATATTTCTATTATTTTTTATATAATTTATCTAAACAAATGTTAAAAAATGCAGCAAATATTATTTCAAACATTTGCTGCATCCATTCATACCATTTTCTCTTATTTCATCCCCCTATACTCACTGGGGGTACACCCCGTCTGCGCCTTAAAAACCCTGCTGAAATACCGGCAGTCATTATACCCGCACAGTTCACATACCTCCTCCAGTACCATATCGGGTTGTTCACGCAGAATTTGCTTGGAAAGTGTTATTTTCTTTTCCGTGATATATTTATTCAGGGATACTCCTGACATTTTTTTAAACAGTCTGGAGAGGTACGTGTAGTTGTACCCAAACACATCCGCTACCTGTTCCAGCCCTTCCAGGGTCAGGAAATTACTGTCCACGTATTCCAGTACCCGTGTCTCTATCTTCTTTTCATAGAGTTCCTCTACGTATCTTCCGATTTTTTGAAAACACCCCATTAGATTTTCAATCAGTTCCTCTTCTGTAGCTGCCAGGCCGATGCACTGCTGCTGCCTGATCTGTATGTCCTCCTGGAATGCAGCTTCACAGTCCTGGCTTGACAGTTCCAGTAACTTCAGCACATACAGGCTGACTTTTTCTATGTTTTCCTGGGTCGCACTGTTCTGGATCATATACCTCAGCACGATTTGTATCTCATCGGTAAAGTTTTTCAGGTCCGTATGGAGGAAATAATTTTTGATATAACTGCTCAGCTTCATTTTGACAATGTCCAGGATTCCCTGATCATCGTCTTTTTCCTGCTCTGCAAAGAGGATCTGAGACTTGCCGATTATAAGCTTTTGCTGCATTAAATGCCGCAGCCTCTTGGTCAGATTCCACACATCTTCATAAGGCACAAACTGTTCCGACAGGCATATATGAATGGCCAGGCTGGTTCTTAATTCCAACAATGACATCAGGCGTTTTGCCAGATTGCCGGTCTCCTCATTCCCGTCTGCCCTGACCTGTATCCCGACTATTTTCTGGTTAGCGACCTGTTCGTCTGCCAGATACCAGTTTTGTCCATCCCGGCAGACTTCCTCCAGTAATTTTCTCCAGGGAATTTCCTGTATGATCTTCCTGTAGTGACCGGTCAGCACCGGGTCTTCTATATCATAGAAGAGATTCCCTATACAGACTGAAAAGATGGCATACTGCACCCCTTCCGTATACTGGAACATATAGGCATCGGAATAGAGCACCTGGCGCTCCTGTTTTGCATTTGTATAAGCCAGACTCTTCTTGATATCAAACAGCACGTCCAGCAGCTTTTCATCTTCCAGCGGTTTCAGTATATAATTGAAGATACCATATCTGATTGCCTTCTGGGCATAAGAAAAGTCGGAGTAGCCGGAAATGATCACTACAATCATACCCGGATAAGTGTTCTTAATGATTCTGGATAATTCCAGGCCATCCATCACCGGCATGGAGATATCCGTAAATACCACCTGGGGCTGGTGTTCTTCGATCAGGCCCAGCGCCTGTTTTCCATTTTCAGCCAGGGCTGCAACGGTGACAGACGGGTCCAGATATTCTATTTTGTGCTTAATATAGGTACCGATCTTAAGTTCATCTTCTACGACTATTGCTTTGATACTTCCCTTAGCGTCTGGCTTCATAGTATCTTCCCTCCAATTACAATTCCTTCCTGATTTACCTCATAGACTACTTCTTCCCGATAGAAAAGCTGCAGTCTGACATATACATTTACCAGTCCCATTCCGTCAATCTTGGTGGAAAGGCTGTTGACTCCGTCCATGCTCTCTTCACACTTTTTGAGGATTTCTGCGGCTTTACTCTCTGAAAAACCGGCTCCGTTATCCGTCACACGGATACTCCAGCAATCCCCTTCTTTCAGTTCTCCCACGATGCGGATATAGGGCTTGCTGCGGTTGCAGTATTTAAATGAATTCTCAACCAATGGCTGGATAATCAGCTTGGGGACCCGGATATTCATCATTTCCAATGGAATATCGGTTTCCACCTGGGCATTTGGAAAACGCTCTTTCATGATGTCCACATACCGGTTTACATGCTTCATCTCTTCAAACAGGCGGACTCCCGTGCTTTCTTCTGCCGATATATAGCGGAACATCTGAGTCAGGTTCAGACACATTCTGGCAATGTCCCGGTTGTCCCCCTCTTCCGCCATCGATCCCATGGTTGTCAGCGTATTTACCAGAAAATGGGGCTGCATCTGTGCCTGCAGCGCCAGGAGTTTTGAATGTATCTCAAAATCTTTTAAGGTGATAATGTGGTGCATGGATTCTTCCAATTTTTCATTCAGTTCCCCGATAGAATTGGACAGATAATCCAGTTCCAGGATATCCGTATCCACCCGCTGATACCGGATCCCCTGTGCCAGATCCACCCTCCTCAGTTCGTGGCAGACATCATGAATTGGTTTGGAGATCTCTCTTGCAACCCGATAGCTGACAGCAACCATCAGAACTGTAATCACCAGAAAGAATAAAATTGCGATGCCTAAAAATGTCAGAAGTTTATTGTAATAGCTGAATATGGAAATGGTATAGAGTACATAAATGTCGGAATTGAAGATTTTATAAACATAGTTATAATAACCATCCTTGCGGAAGCTGCCGGTCTTCCAGTCAATCTCTTCCAGAAACTGCCTGCCGTCCATTTCCGTTTCCGAAAATATCGTATCTCCTGCATCTTTTAAATATGGATCTGCAGCCCCGCATCATTTTTTCTGGAAGAGAGCCTGCGCATATCTTCTTTAAATTCTTCTGCATCCATCTGCACTTCTAATATTGCCGGTCCGTTATAGAAAAAGCTGCTTCCTCCAAAGCTTCTGGATAAGGTTATCTTGGAATTGTCTTTGTCCGTTATAGACCGCTGACTCTGGACTTTCTGTAGATATTCGTTCTTTTCCAGATATTTTATTACAGCACTGCCGTCTTTTTTAAAATCCTGATAAGTGTCTGGCGGTTCTTGGGACAGCCGGTCTATAAAATATTCGTTTCCCATCCAGATATAGTAATTCTGATCTGTGATAATGCCCACATGATACTTCTTCTGGATCATTTTATAAGCCTCCAGATACAGATTGGAAAATAAATCTACCGTATTACGGCCTGCTTCGTAAAATTCCGGCAGCCTGCCCAGAGCTGTTTCCCGGAATACCTTGGATTTTACCAGCTCCATTGAAAAATCATTCATCTCCTGGAAATAATTTTCTATATTCTGGTTAATACTCAGCGTCAGCTGTTTTTGGGTTTCCGTTATATTGGAATTAATAACTTTTCCCGCATACAGCACAGTACCGCAGAGTATGACAAAAATACATATGATTATCCAGAAAATATAGGTACGAAATAACTTTTTTACAATCGGCTCTTTATCCATCCTGATATGATTCAAGGCCTGTGCAAAAACATTTGCATAGACCTTCCTCCTTATTCTATTCAGATATCTGAATCTGCTGATTTTATCTGTTTCTGTCATTCTATCATTTTGCTGCACTGACTACAAGTATCTCTCTGAACTTTCTGTTAACATTAACGTGCCTGTTGGCTGTTGCCCGTTATGTTGTGAATTGTAAACGGTATTCCTCCATATGTATCGTCTTGCCCGTTACTCTGGACTCCTCTGCTGCCAGAGCAACCAGGTGGCTTTCTACGGATACCTCTGCTCCGGACAGGGAATAGGCACCATCGGTCAGTACTGTCTGCAAAAATCCTTCCATAAATTTGTCATCGCTTCCGCTGTGTCCGGAGGTTCCGGTCTTCACTGTGGTCTTTACGGAGTTTCCGGTGAGAAAATCCAGCACTTCTATGGTATTTGCCTCCATGTCCCCAAGAATCTGTCCACGGGTTCCCATGATATTCATAACCCGGCTGCCTTTTCCCGTAAATGCGCACATGGTAAAGCTGGCTGTCACTCCTCCTTCATATTCCAGGTTCACTACCTGATGGTCAACTACATCATTGTCACAGTCATATACACATCTTCCGTAGGGACCATCCTTCAATGCCTGGCTGACTGCCTCATTGGTTCCTTCCAATGCCACTACTTTCCGTATGGTGTCGGAATACCACTCTTCCTGCTCCAGATAAATTTTCACTGCATCGTAGGGACAGCTGCTTCTGGCCTTGCATCCGCCCATACAATATGGCGTTGCTCCTTCAGGGGCATTTTCCTTTTTGAAATGTGCCAGAGATCCGAAAGAGGAAACCTTTTTGCATTTTTTCCCGGTGAGCCATGCCAGAATATCCATATCATGACAGGATTTCTGCAGGATCATGGGACTGCTGCTTTTGGAGTCTCTCCAATTGCCCCGGACAAAGCTGTGCGCCTGGTGCCAGTAGCCTACACATTCCAGATGCTGGATGTTAACGATCTCTCCGATTACCTGGCTGTCAATAATCTTTTTCAACGCACTGTAAAAAGGCGAATAGCGGAGAACATGGCAGACGGTCAGGGTTTTTTTATACTTTTTCGCATATTCCCCCATTGCCACACATTCTTCGGGGTTTGGTGACATGGGCTTTTCACACATCACATGATACCCCTGGCTGAGCGCTTCCCTTACCGGTTCCAGATGGAAACGGTCCTGGGTGCACACCATGGCACAGTCTGCTATTTTTCCAAGTGCCAGCAGGTCTTTCCAGTGGGTAAATGCCCTGTCAGGACTGATCCCGTGTGCCTGAATGCATTCATTCCGGCGTTCCTCCATGGGTTCTGCAACTGCTACCACTTTAAATTCCTCGGGATGCTTTTCGGCGTATTTCCCGTAGACGAAAGCACCTCTTTGTCCTGCTCCTATTAATATTGCTGTTACCATTACAACAATTCCTCCTAACCTTTCACTGCTCCGGCTACCATGCCTGAGATAATAAACTTTTGTCCTATCAGATAAACCACCATAACGGGTAAGATTGCAAATAAAATCGTCACACTTACTAAATTCCAGTTTGCAGTATAGGTTCCATAAAAATTATATACCTGCTGTACAATTACCGCTTTATCCGGATCCGGCAATACATAGAGGGGAACGGTAAAGTCGTTCCAGGTATTCAGGAAGTTAATCATGAACACCGTAACCGCAGCCGGTTTCAGAAGTGGAAAGATAACCTGGAAGAATACCCGGAACGCTCCTGCCCCATCAATGACCGCTGCTTCGTCCAGCTCTTTTGGTATTCCCGATACAAATCCGTAAAACAGGAAAATACTCATGGGTAGAATCAACGCTATGAATAAGATAATCACTCCTGCTAAACTGTTATATAAATGTAAAACCCGCAGCACTTTTACAATCGTAACCATGCTGACCGGGAACATTAATCCCATGGCAAAGTAAACATAAAGAATTTTATTCCATTTGGTTCTGCTCCTGCTTAATACGAAAGCACAGAGTGAAGAAAATAAAACCGATACTGTTACGGAAGTAATACTGATGATAAAACTATTGCAGTATGACCGGGGAATATTGCCGGTGACCCATACTTCTTTGAAATTTTCCCAGTGAAGCTTTGCCGGAAGCGTTAATTCCATATTAATGGATTCCGGTTTTGTCTTAAATGCGTTAAAGATTACAATCAGGAACGGAACGATGACAATCAGCGCCAGTAGCCAGAAGAATATTTCCTTTGCGATCAATAACATTTTTGCTTTCTTCTTTGTTTGCATTTGTTCCCTCCTAATCATCACTGCCGTCCTTAATTCTCAGGACCGCAATTCCAAATATTGCTGTTATGATAAATACAATGACTCCATATGCCGCCGACATTCCATATAGACCTTTTCCAAACTCTTTGAATACCAGTGTATTGATCAGCTCTGTAGATCCTGCCGGTCCTCCGCCAGTCAAAACGAAGATAATATCAAAAGCTTTTAATCCCTGGGACAGATTCAGCAGCAGATTGATAATAAAGGATGGCATAAGTCTTGGAATGGTGATATAAAGCATTTTCTGTAATCCATTGGCACCATCCACCGAAGCCGCTTCATAATAGCTTTTATCGATCAGCTGAAGTCCAGCCAGGTAAATAACCATGTTAAATCCAACCTGTCTCCAGATTTCCACAAACATTGTGGTTCCAAGGGCGGTATCCTTTGTGGTAAGCCAAGCCCTGTTTAGGTTTTCCAGCCCGATTGCACTGAGTAACTGATTGGCGAATCCTGCCTTCATGAAGATGGATCCGAAAATCAATCCAATGATCAGCGGTGAGAGCATTGCGGGAAGAAAAAATACTGCTCTTAATACATTTTTTGTTTTCATCCCTTCATTAAATGCAAGTGCCAGGACAAATCCGATGACATTCTTAAATAGTGTCGTCACAGCCGCAAATACTACGGTTCTGCCGATTACTGACAGCAGTTCCGGGTTCTGGAATATTTTCTGGAAATTTTTAAATCCGATGAATCTTGCAGTTTCCCCGCTGATTTTTAATGCATTCCAATCTGTAAGTGAAAAGTAAAAATTCAATACCACCGGAACCATGAAGAGCAGGGTGTAAACCACAAATGCAGGAAGTGTGAAATATCCCTTATAAATTTTTTTATTATACACGGTTGATTCCTCTCTTTGTTTTCCTGATTTTTTGAGCATGAATGAATTTTCAAACAATCTTTGAGAATGGAGTGAAATTTTTCAATTTCACTCCATCAATATGACTCTACTGTGCAGCTTCGCTGGCTGCCACTTCAAACATTTCAGCACGATAGTTATCACAGTTCTCGATAAACTGATCTACTGTGCATGTGCCTTCTGCAAATCCCTGAATGTACTGATATACATTGGTGTCAAAGTATAATACATCTTTGATGAACATTACTTCCGGAGTTTTTTTACTGCGCTCCAGCATATCTGTGGTAGCAGTTGTAGTACTTACACTGTCTACATTTTTAAATGCGGAAGTTACAAGGTCTGTACGTGCTGCATAGTAAGCTTCCAGGTTTTCTTTTTCAGCCAGGAAATTCAGAAGCATTTTACACTCATCAATATTGTCGCTGTTTTTATTGATAAATTTGGAAACGCCGCCGCCATTGGATACACCAGTCTGGTTGTCCAGAAGTGGAACCGGGAACATTCCCCATTCATCTGTGCTTCCGTTTGCTGCCAGTTCTGCAGCATAAGCGGAATAAGTAAACATCATTGCTGTTTCCCTGTTCTGTAAGGATGGATAACTTCCGAAGAAATCTTCTGACTGTCCGTCATTGGTATAGTATTTCGGCTGGCTGCCGTCTTTAGCGGAAATTAACTGTTCGATCTGCTCCAGTCCCTTTTTGAAGGATGCAATGTCTGCAAATTTATTATCCTGGCTCTCGTTCAGATAAGCCGGGAAATCCGCTTTTTCTTCATACATTGCCGGAGTAAGTCCATATACCCAGCTCTGTGCATGCCATACGCCATTGATACTTTCATAGAGCGGGGTTATTCCCTTTTCTTTGATCTGGTCACAAAGTGCAATAAATCCATCCCAGGTTGTGGGAACTTCCCATTTATTTTCTTCAAACAGGGTCTTGTTATATAAGATTCCTTCATAATCCACACCCCAGGTACTGAATCCGATTACTTTGTCCTGATAGCTGTTCGCCTTCAGCGCCCAGTCTTCCAGATCGGCTGACCATGTCTCTCCTGAGAGATCCTCTGCCACATCCGGGATGCCTGCAGATATCATGCTGGAGCCTGCGGAATACATGAACATATCTACCGCATTACTTCCGCCTGAGAGGGAAGTTCCAAGCAATGTATCATATCCGTTATCGGGAGTTACAAGAACTTTTACTTCAATTCCGGTTTTATCCTGGAATTTCTTAAAGAGTTCCCGGTCAATATCTTTTACCCAGTTCTGGGATGCCATCAGCGTAATGGATTTCCCAGTGCTGTCAGCAGCTGCCTCACTACCTGCTTCGCTGCCCGCGTCTGCTGTCTCTGGTGCCTCTGTGTCTCCTACTGTACTGCCTGCAGTATCCTCTGTGGATTTTGCTTCTGTTTCTTTTCCTGTTTCACCTTTTGTCGCTGCGGTATCTCCTGAACCTCCGCATCCTGCCAGAAGACCTACTCCCATGCATCCTGCTGCAAGCAGCGCTGTTATTTTCTTTGTTCTTGCTTTCATAATTATTATTTCCTCCTTCACCATTTCCTGTAGTTTTGGTATGTCTTTATTCTATCAGCCAACCTGCTTTTAAGGAATACACAGAGTTGACATGAATAGGTGGATTTTTTTTACTTAATTACAACGCTGCTCTTCTGTCCCCGGTTCTTAAATATTTTCTTGTATGCATTTATTTTTGAATCAGGAACGTTAATCTTAGCTTTTGCAGAAATTCCTTTTAGGGATTTGCTGTATGCATTGGTCAGTACTTTTGACTTAATGTTGATGTATGTCAGCCTGCTGTCTCCATAGAATGCCTGCTGTCCGATGGCCGTCACATTTGCACCTATAGTAATCTGCTCCAGCTTTTTGTAACCCTTAAAGGATTTCTGCCCGATCTTGGTTACCTTGCATTTTACTCCTTTTAACGTTACCGCAGACGGTACCGTCACTTTCTTCACATTCCGGTTAGAAGCGCCTGCTACCAATACGGTTGCTTTGCCCGGTGTGGGATTCGTTACTTTATACTTAAGTCCCTTGTAAGTAACAATCTGTCCCTTTTTCAGTGCCGGTGCTTCCGGTTTAGGCGGTTTGGGGGCTTCTGCCGGTTTTAATTCCAGACCGGTTGCTGCAGCCATTAATCGGGATGCCGCCTGGTCGATCTGCTCCTGGGCTGCCTTTGTGTCATTTAAGACAGAATCTGCCACAGCAACTGCTTCTTTTAATGCTTTTGCACTGGCATCTGTATACTTCCCGGTATCCAGTCCCGCATATGCATCGTAAAGTACCTTCAGCGTTGCTTTATCCGTTGTGATAACCGGTTCTTCCGGTTTCGCCGGTTCCTCCGTTAATTCTGCTGCTGCTTTTGCAAGTGCCGTTGCTGCGGCATCAACGGTTGTCTGGTCTGCTTCTTCGTTCTGCAATACTTCCTCTGCATGATGAAGTGCTCCAAGGAAAGCATCTGCCGTTTCTTTTGTATATTTGGCGGTATCCATGTTCATATAGGCATTATACAGCATATTTAATACCGAGAAATCTACCTTAATCTCCGGTTCTTCCGGGGCGGTTGGCAATACCACAAGTGCCGTTGCCGCGGACAGAAGTTTTGCTGCTGCACTGTCCACTTCTTCCTGAGAAGCATCTGCTTTCTCTATGATGCTCTGTAATGCTTCTAATGCTTCTGTAAATACTGCTGCACTTTCCTCTGTGTAACCCGAAAGTTTCAGTTCTTTATAAGCGCTATACAGGGCCTTCGCCAGGGATTTATCCGTTTCCGGCTCTGGTTCTGTGACGATTTTCTCAAGTCCAGCAAGTGCCACCAGCAGTCCGGATTCCGCTTCTGCTGCTTCTGTCTTAGTGGCATTTTCTTTTTCCATGACAGTGGCTGCCTCTTCCATAGCTGCATTTAAAGCGGCTGCGCTGTCTTCTGTATAGATGCTCATATCCAGCTGTGAAATGGCATCATATAAGGACTGCAGCTGGGTTAAGTCAGCCAGGTCGCCATCTTCGCCTCTGATTGCTTCTTTCAGAGTCACAAGCTGCTTGTACTGATCCGGATCCAGATGACCGAATATATTTACTTTGGTGTCAAATCCCATGGCATATTGGTTTTCTGCGCCCTTCTTTACGGCATTTATCATAAATTCTTCTGTTCTTGAAGTACCGCTGCAGCCCCAGCCTGCTGACCAGTTATTCCGGTTTCCAATCGGTCCGAACATAAAGTTCTGGCAGTCGGTGCTGTCTTTTGCCCAGCGTCCTTTTACAGGAAACGTATCCATTCCCTGGGACTCCCCAGCTGTATAATCCTGGTAAGGATTGCTCTTGTTAAATGCCCAGCCAACATCCAGCCCCTGGTTAAACGTCACAATGCTGTAAGGATTTCCTGCTTTTGCAGCGTTTGCCAGGGTGGAAAGATTATATTCCAGGCTCATATCCATCTGGCTTTGGAGAATTCCCCAGGGATAGCAACCATCGAACCACCAACCGGAAATCTTGTCACCATAATGCTCAGACCACCACTCTACCATTTCAGAAAGCACTTTTCTGGATCTCTGGTTGGGAACCCCGTCTGTGCCGGGTGTATAATCAAATACCTTCTTCGTTACCAGATAATCAGAATAATATCCATATCCGTTGGGGGTGCCTGTCTCATCCCAGCTGGCGCTGTGAGGAGGATTCGACGGTAAGTACAGAATTAAGTTAATATCATATTTTTCCAGGGCATCGGCGATACGCATTGGCAGGTCATTTTCCATGGATACAGTCTTGGGGTTCGCTTCCCCTTCTCCAAGGAGTCCTGCTTCCCGCATATACTGGTCGTATACCATATTGGGGGCACAGTAACTGCCGGAGTTCTGCCCTAATGTCAGTATTACAAATTTAGCCCCGATGTCATGAATTTCTTTGGCATAAGCTTCTGCATCAAACTGTCCCACAAATTCATCCCAGGTCATGGTGCTCCGGTCCCATTTCTCTTCCGGGCTGGAATACACATGTTCCAGGTTAAAGTAGTTTGATAAAAAGTGATGGGAAACTCCATATCCGGACTCATACATCCAGTCTGTGAGAGGGTTGCCTTCCGTAGCCTGTACCGGCGCTTCTGAAGGTTCACTCATCCTGGGTTCTCCCACATTGCCGTAACAGTCAGCAGGAGTCACCTCACATTTCAGGTATTTTCCCTCATATTTATCCAGCAGAATTACGGTGCGTGTCCGGATTCCCTGTATCGGAGCATATTCCCCGTCTAAGGTATCGGATGCATACCACTGGTATTTGGTGTCTCCCTCGGAATCGCCGTCAGGATCATTAAAGTCATAGCTTACCTCCAGCATTCCCTTTACATGGGGTTCACTTCCCAGTTTCTGGGAGAGATTAAGTACTCCGTGGGTCACCGCTTCCGGAACCTGGTTATCTCCGGCAGAAGATACAATTAAGTCTGATGAGAGCATATCATCCTGGTAGGTTACACTTATGGAAAATGTTTTATCCCCCTGTGTATGGTTTTCCAGTTCCTCAAAGGTAAGTGTTACCTGCTGGGTATCGCTGTTATATTCACAGCTGTTTATCTGATTCGGCAGGTACTTGTCCCCTTCTTTCATTTCTACCTTGAAATCGGTAATCTCCGGTGGTGTCTGAGGCGCTTTATCCAGTTTCAATACCAGCCTCCCATTGCTGACTTCTTCCAGGATAAACCCGTTGCGGCATGTCTCATAAATCTCCGTTACTTCCTCCTGGTTAAGGGCAGTGTCATACAGGCGAAGATCATCCATTAACCCGCGATATGCGTGCTGGGCATAGGGTACGCCGGATTTGTTACAGTCTCTGCCCACATACATATTTTTACTGTTTTCTGCAAATGGCTCCTGGGACAATCCTCCCTGGGAGTGGGATAAGACTCCATTGATATAAATATTTACTTCTCCCTCTGAGCGAATTACAGCAATATGGTTCCATCTTCCCTGAGGCGCATCCCCTGGGCTGGTGATGGCCTGATAATCTGTATTTCCATTTCCCGATTTAAAAGAAACCTCATGTATGATAGTTCCGTTTTTCAGCATGACTCCCAGCTGGTCATCGATTACGCTGCTGTAGCTGCGTGATACAAATACCTGCCCGTCTGTAGCTCCTGCGTCCTGGCGGATCCACCCCATCAGCGTATAATCTTTTTCCGGCTGAAAGCTGGTACCCAGATCGATGTAAGTGTCCCCGTCAAAACGCAGGGCACTTTCCCCCTCTTTCCCTTTTACCAACTGTGGATTACCGGTTACTTCCACCGCTTCGCCAGTGGAACGGTTGGTCAGGCTGTTCCCCTCCAGGGCTTCCATATCAAACTGAATCAGTGGGGTCTTAACAGCCGGCTCCTCTTCCTGTGCCCGGACATGCTCCACCGGAATCGCCGTAAATGCCATAGCGGCTGCAATGGTAAGTGACATAATCCTTTTCATCTTTATCTGTTTCATGATGCCTCCTACTTTTTTCTTTATATGGTAATGCCCTTCTTCCGGCTGTACAGAAAATATTGATTATTGCCGGAAAAAGGGCACTCCTTTTGATTTATCTTTACTTAATTACAACGCTGCTCTTCTGTCCCCGGTTCTTAAATATTTTCTTGTATGCATTTATTTTTGAATCAGGAACGTTAATCTTAGCTTTTGCAGAAATTCCTTTTAGGGATTTGCTGTATGCATTGGTCAGTACTTTTGACTTAATGTTGATGTATGTCAGCCTGCTGTCTCCATAGAATGCCTGCTGTCCGATGGCCGTCACATTTGCACCTATAGTAATCTGCTCCAGCTTTTTGTAACCCTTAAAGGATTTCTGCCCGATCTTGGTTACCTTGCATTTTACTCCTTTTAACGTTACCGCAGACGGTACCGTCACTTTCTTCACATTCCGGTTAGAAGCGCCTGCTACCAATACGGTTGCTTTGCCCGGTGTGGGATTCGTTACTTTATACTTAAGTCCCTTGTAAGTAACAATCTGTCCCTTTTTCAGTGCCGGTGCTTCCGGTTTAGGCGGTTTGGGGGCTTCTGCCGGTTTTAATTCCAGACCGGTTGCTGCAGCCATTAATCGGGATGCCGCCTGGTTGATCTGCTCCTGGGCTGCCTTTGTGTCATTTAAGACAGAACCTGCCACAGCAACTGCTTCTTTTAATGCTTTTGCACTGGCATCCGTATACTTCCCGGTATCCAGTCCCGCATATGCATTGTAAAGTACTTTTAAAGTGGATTTATCCGTTATGATAACCGGTTCTTCCGGTTTCGCCGGTTCCTCCGTTAATTCTGCTGCTGCTTTTGCAAGTGCTGCTGCTGCCGCATCAACGGATGCCTGGTCTGCTTCCGGGTTATTCAATACATCCCCTGCATGCTGAAGTGCCCCACGGAAAGCATCTGCCGTTTCTTTTGTATATTTGGCGGTATCTATTTCTGCATAAGCATTGTACAGAATGTTCAGTATGGAGAAATCTACCTTGATCTCCGGTTCTTCCGGGTCAGTTGGCAATACCACAAGTGATGTTGCTGCGGACAGAAGATTTGCTGTGGCATTGTCCACTTCTTCCTGGGATGCATCTTCTTTCTCAATGATGCTCTGCAATGCATCTAATGCTTCCATAAATACCGCTGCACTTTCCTCTGTGTAACCGGACAGATCCAGTTCTTTATAAGCTTGATAAAGGGCCTTAGCCAGGGATTTATCCGTTTCCGGCTCTGGTTCTGTGACGATTTTTTCAAGCCCGGCAAGTGCTACCAATAATCCAGATTCCGCTTCTGCTGCTTCTGCCTTTGTGGCATTTTCTTTCTCCAGAACATTGGCTGCCTGTAACATCGCTGTATTTAACGCAGCCGTGCTGTCTTCTGTATAGATGCTCGTATCCATCTGTGAAACTGCATTATATAAGGATTGTAACCGGGTCAGATCCGCCAGAATGCTTTCCAGCTGGTCGATTGCTGCCTGCAGCTTCTCTACCTGTTTATCCACATCATCCTGGCTGGCAAACTCATTATCAAATACTGATTTTGCCTCTGTAATAGCTGCTTTTAATACTGCAAAGCTCTCTTCCGTATAAGCATCAGGAATATAAGCTTCTGAGATTTCCAGCAACTTCTGTAATGAATCTTTATCCACATCCTGATTCGCATCCGCATAGGTACGCAGAGCATCTACGGTAATATTTCCACCTTTGTTTTCCAGACGGATGGTATGCTCGCCATAAGGCAGATCCGTTTTACTGAATACACACATCTGGTTTGCCCGTTTAAAATATTTCTCATTTGGAATCAGCGTATTTACATCCGGCTGTACCTCTCCGTCTATGGTTACGCCCAGGATGCATCCATCGGTATTGACCGTTGTAATCACATCTATTCCGGTTCCGGTAAAGGTATATTCCGCTGCATCTCCTGTCTTGTTTCCATAATGGATATCCCGGTTATATTCGGTCACTCCATCCGGGTCGCCGCCTCTGCCGTTGTAGTAAGTGAAACTTCCGGTATAGGTAATTGCCGGGTCATCATCATTTACCACTGCTGCCGGTTCCAGACCGTCAACGGTTACATGAATCACTTTTGTCAGTGTTGTGTTTCTTGGATGTGTCAATGTTATATCCGTGTCTCCTCGGCTTAAGCCATTGATCTGAAGGCCATCTCCTTTGCTCCAGCTTACAGATGCGATTTCCTCATTTTCAGATTTGATTATGATATCTGAAAGGTTGGTGTCGGGATCAGTGGATACTTTTGCAAATTCCCGGTCTCCCACAACCTTTAATTCCACCTCTTCTGTAGAAACCTTAAGTTCCGGTTCGGAAGGTGCCTTTGTTCCATAGACCTCCAGTTCTGACACATTCACATATCCGGAATAGCTGCCGCTTAGTCCGTAAAATCCGCTGCTAAGCAGACGCACATATCGTCCTGCTGCCGGTTTATCCAGAATAAAATCATTGCCCAGTTCAAAGCTGAAGAAGGTCTGGTCCGTACCTGCTCCGCAGCCCATGCTGTTGTCTGCGTCGGTGTTCAGAACTGTAGTCGTATTTTCCGGTGCAAAATCATTGGTTGTAGATACCTGGATTACTACATCCCGGAACCGTCTCAATTCTTCATTATTATAGTTACGGAAGAACTGTGTCAGGGAAATTGTATCAATATCATATACTGCTCCCAGATCAATCTGGTATTTTAGCTTCTCGGATGTGCCGCTTGAACGTGCGGTCCATGGAGTATCCTTGCTGGCATAGTCCAATACCTTTCCGTCATTCAGCCTGTTTGGATCTGTCATGCCGTCACTGTTTAAAGTTTTCTTCAGTGCAATATTTTCCCTGGATGATTTTCGGAACGGAATTGCCTCTGCAGATGCTGCGATTTCTTCCTCTGTCAGTTCCGCGCCATAAAAAGCAAATTCATCCACCAGACCGTTGTACTGCAGTTCTCTGGCATTTTCTTCATTTAGTTTCGCACCTATGGTCAGAGAATCTCCTATCGTTACACCTGTCAGAGATACTTCTCCCATTTTTGTTCCGTTCAGGTACAGGGCAAAGGTATCGCCGCTGCGTAAAACGGAGAAATGATTCCATGCCTGGCGGGACTCGCCTCCGGTCACCTGTTCCATTGCAAATTCCTGATCAGCCTTAAGCGTTTCTGTCTTTGTTCCGTCTGAGATTTCCAGCACCAGTTTTCTCTGCTGGAGAGAAAGTACCAGATTTCCGCCCTTATCCGCTACGAGTACCTGTTTGGGGGTGCCTCTCACATGGGTAAAGTCATCTTCGGTATCCGTCACTTCATTGTCTAAATATAACTGGGGTTTAAACCAGCCGTTCACGGTAAAGTTATCCAGCCCTGCAATTGGGGAATCCGCAAGGGATATATAGTTCTGGTTCTTTTCATACATATAAGCACCCCGCCCGAATGGAGTTCCCATACGCATATACTGTCCGTTTATAAACCTGGCATCATACCCCTGCACGGCATTGGCAATGACATCGCCCTTCGCCTCATCCATATGATAGAGTGCCTTTAATGAACGATTGCTGTCTTTTAACTGTAAGCCATCCATCGCTGCCTGCAGACGTTTTTTAATATCCACTATCTCGGACGGCATCATGCTCTCAGGATCCATACTGCCCATTTCGGCAAGAATTTCTCCAAGAGGCCTGTAACTTTCCTCTGTAAAAAGATCCTGATCCAATGACAGTGCCGAATCTGCTGCTGCACTGAACGAAGCAAATCCCGATTCATTCAGAAGTGTGGCTTCTGACTGCTGAAGCGCAACATTATACAGGGAGATCTCGCTGATATCACCGCTGAAATAATTCACACGGTCACCGCCGGCATTGTTTCTCATGGCACCGGCAAGCAAAGCATTCTGGGTATCATTTACACCTATATCAGCTGTCTTGGTATCTACCGTTTCTCCGTTTAAATAAAGTGTAAATGTCTGTCCGTCTCTTACTGCCACCGCCAGATTCCATTTACCCGGAAGAATGGTTCCACCCTTTAATACCACTTCTTTGCCATCTGAATCACTGACACGGAAGTCCAGGCTGCCGTTACTGGTTGCAAGTGTCAGGTCATTCGATGGAATTCCCTCCTGTCCCTGGCTTAAGAGGGTCTGCTTTTTCTCTGAATCCGTTTTAAACCACATGCTTATGGAATAGTTGTCCATTCCCTTTAACAGTCCGCTTCCCAGATTGCCGTAAGAAGTTTTTTCCTCCTTTAATCTGGCTGAAGATCCGTAAGTCTGGTCCAAAGTTTCCATATAATTGGCTTTTCCGGTATAATTGCCAAACGCATCTGTGATCAGCCCTTCACCCGCTTTTTCAAATCCAAACTTGGCAATGTATCCATAGATCAGTTTCTGTTCATGAACTTCCATAGGATTCTTTGCCCCGGATGCATCGCATACATTCTCTACCCTGAGGGTATACGGCTGCAGCCTGGAAAGTGCGTCCGTGGTCAGAGTGACTTTTGCATCTTCTACCCGGACATTTTTAATCTGGATGCCATCCGAAATGCTGTAATTTTTAAGATTGCCTGCCGTTTCGGCATCCACTTTTTCGCTAAACAGGATTTCAATGGAAGTATCACTTTTTGCCTCTGCTTTTGTAACCACCGGTGCATTTTCATCGATTAATGTATTTACGGTTACAGGATCGCTTAAACTTCCTTCCACTCCTTTTGCTACTGCTTTAACGGTGTATACATAGTTCTTCTGCTCTTCCAGGGAAGTATCCTGATAGGTATTCTCCATGGTCTGGGCAATCAGTTTACCATCCCGGTAAACCATATAGCTGTCTACGGTAACTGCCGGTTTATCAATCACTGTTCCGTTTTCCGTCATCTTAAAGGTAACGTCTTTGTCCCAGTTCAGTACCACAGAATTTTCCGTTGCGTCCTTTGCTGCCAGCCCGGCCACCTCTCCAACTTCCAGGGTAACTTCCGGTGCTTCTGTGGAATCATAGATACTATAATACGTAAAACTCATAGGCGGCAAGGTTACTTCCAGCTGTGCATTACCGTTGGAATCGATGGATAATACCTTTGCCTGGACACCTTCACGCATAAATACTGCCTGGCCGTAATCTCCGTCTACTGCATCCGGCTGTCTGTAATTTGGTTCAGACTGGGGAAGCCAGCTGTAGTTCGGCGGATATGCGCCATATCTGTGGACATCTTTTCCAAGGGAGTCCTTCAGCGGTACCGGTGGATAATTCAGCCCTTCGGCAAGTCCGGTATAATACATGGGTACATTGATGACTTCTGTCCGGCTCTCATCTGTCTGGTTATATACCCATAAAAGTCCTTTTTCTCCCTCATTCATGGCATTGACATGATATAATGCATCCATTTTCACGCCCCGCTGCCTGTTGGTTCCTGCTGCGTCATAAGCCGCCTGGGAGATATGAACCATGTCGGAATTTACAATTCCACGGTAACGCTTGTAGAACTCTACCCATTTATTCAGGATATCCTGTGTGCCGTCATCAAACAGTGCCGGCCCACGGAAGTCGGAGTTTACGCCGTTTCCGATATTCTGTGCAATAACCCAGTTATAATCTTCTTTCTTATCTTTAAATGGCTGGAATGCAGCATCTCCGCCGCCGCCATGGTATTCTGCAAACGGTACATGGGACCAGCTCATGGACATGGTACGTCCATAGGAAGCATTGTGCATCAGCTGACGCCCGTACAGCAGCTGCTCCTGCCTTGGCTGGCTCCAGGCTGCTTCTTCGTATCCAATTCCGCATTTATTGGCACCATTTAAGTAATACCATGCAGGCACTTTTACAAATACGCCCATGTCACGAAACTCTGCACACATCATGCGGACACCATTTTCCCACTGCTTTACCTGGGAATCAAATACGCCGTTATGGAACTTATACTTTGATGCTTTTCCGGTATCCGTATCTTGCGGATTAGCCGGGTCTGTTTCTCTATCCTTGTTTACATGCTGTTCGCCGCAATTACAATAATTGCCGGGATAGGTACCGTCTATCTCTACACAGTCCAGACCGGTATATGTAACAAAGTTTTTGAAGTTATCCCAGTAATCATCGAATGCTGCGGATGCCAGGCACATGGAAGCGCCCCATTGTCCTTCCGCATTCGTACCGTACTCTTTGGACTGGCTGTACTGCCCTCTCGTATACTGAGCCTGGTAGATACCAATTGCAATTCCCTTGCTGTGTGCGTAATCCACCAGTTCTTTGTACTTATCCAGAGTCGCCTGGTCTCTTGCCAGCATCTGTTTGGATTCATCCGGAGCACTGTAAGACTGAATGATCATTTCAAACTCTGCTTCTGCCGCCTGATCTATCACTTCTTTCGTAAGTCTGCCTGTATTATGGTGGGTCAGCGGGTTGTCTGTGATCCATGGAAACAGGGTGCGGTAAATGCCAAGACGTTCCCGCATTTTCAGTTCAAACCAATAGGTACTGTGGACAAATTCATAGGTGTCAAACCCTACCATGGATTCGCCCTTAGCCAGCTCATATGCCGGTCCCACCTCATAGCAGGTGTGGGTGATATCCTTCAGCTCCAGGAAGGGACTTCCTTCCTTTTCCAGATCACATTTGCAGGGAAGCGGACGGTTAATGGGAAGTGTACTCTGGTCGCCGCAGGTGTAAGTAGTCTCCAGCGCCAGCAGGTCATCCATGTTTGTATTTCCCTTCATGACTTCCGGTGCCAGTCGTCCGATCATGATCTGGCTGTCCCCTTCATTTACGATCTCCACCCGCTTTTTCATAGCCGGGATATTGTCATACATTTCGTAGATGATTTTAATTTTGATTCCCTGATAGACTTCCGGGAAAGATTGTGGAGCCGAGAAAAGAAACTCCAGATGCTTTCCTTTGGGCGGCCATTCCTTTGCCGCCGGGTCTCCGAAAATTTCATTTGAAGTCCATTCAAACGGTTTTTCACAACTGTCGCTGATTGTATATCCGTCAAACACAAAGGTGTTACTATTTTTGGTTCCGCCTACATAGTAGTAATCCGGGGTTACCTTGATACTGCTGTCCGGAATCTCAATCGTATTGTCTGCCGAAGCAATTGAATCCCGGTGTATCTTGATCCCTTCATCACTGTATACTTCCCGGTAAGGCTTGTCATACAGTCCCAGATAGACTTCCGGAAGCACATCTTCCCCGTCTGTCATCTCTTTGTCGATATACAGATTCTTGTAGCTGTCTGTATAAAATTCTGTTCCGCCCTCCTGGGGAAGCTGAAAGCGGCGCTCTATGATGCCATTTCCAATGGTAATGCTGCTGCCATCTTCTGTAACCGCAACCGGGAGGGATTCATCCGTTTCCAGCCAGTGGCGTTTTCCGTTTACTGCATTTTCCAGTCCTTCTACTATCTCTCCTTTCTCATTTACATAGGGTGACGCAATCCAGGGTTCCTCTGCCGAACCCTGCGCCGCGGCCCCCGCCTCCGCGTTTGTCCCGGGAGCCGCTGCACGTGTGTCCATGTTCGGTACCAGGGTACAGACTAACGAGCCTGCCAGCGTCAAAGCGAGCCAGCGTTTTAGACCATAAATCTTTTTCTTCATCCTTATTCCTCCTTCTTTGAAGTTTCCGTTTTTTAAGACTGATTTCTCAGGGTACTTCATACTATCTGATTCCGGAAACTTTATATAATCACATTATAGCAAGCATTTGTTTTAAAGCGTGAGGAAGGATTTTACTTGTTTAGGGGGATTTTTTTTACCGGCTGGATGATGTCTGTGCAATTAACGTAAAAAAGCATCCATAAACTATAATTGTTCATGGATGCTATAAAAATAAAATAACGCTGCTGCCACATTGTTTATCTCAACTATGATACCAAAATTCATAAACTCCACCCGTAACATGGCAAACACCATTTCGGATTTGAACATCGGGCCGATTGCAGGCATAAATCATATGATCACACCATTTGGGAAGATGAATAACCGCATTTGTATTAACGGGGATCTTAACTAACATATAATCCGTATCTGCTCTTTTTTCATATCGAACCTGAATCTTTCCTGTTATTGCCTGATATTCGCAGTTTAACCAATTCAGACTCTTCACAGGTTGAGGCGCAATACGAATATTGCTAAAGCCATCATTGGATGTAATACCCGCTACTTCACTGTAGAACCATTCCACAATCTGTCCCATCATGTCATGGTTCCTGCTTCTGGCATCATCACGCCAGAATTCTGGCAATGTAGTTTCTCCCTGTTGGATAAACCTGTAGTAACTCGGATGCTCCTCCTGCATTATCATATCCTGTACCAGATCATTCCTTCCAAGCCCGGCCAGGGTTCTGAATATAAAGCGCAGTCCGATTTCTCCTGAACAAAATCTGCCTTTGCTGGTAATTTGAATGAAGCTTTTTTCAACCGAAGTTCTCTTATCTTCAGGCACCATGTGGAAATACAATGGGATTGCCTGATTCGCCTGAGTTTTCTTTTTTTCTATGCAATCATATGCATCGTAGAACCATTGATCCATATCTTCCTCATATTTTAGTAGTGCTTTATTATAAGCGGATTTCACTTCAGAAGCTTTCATCTGATATTCCAATCCAGCTTCTCTGTATCCCATTTTATCGGAAAATTCAGAAAGCAGGCAGAGATCTTTAAATAAAAAGGCTGTCTCCAGATTCTCCCGGCATTCTCCCTTATTCTGCTGGATTCCCCAGTCTCCCAGTCCGTGACAGATAAAATGTTCATTGTCTGAATGCTGATAAATAAAATTATAATTCTGATATTTATCATATTGGTAATCAACATATTTTTTAGCTGCATCGTAGTTCTCTCTGATCACCCTGTAATTCCCATAAAACTGATTCTGAATATCAGCCGCTAACAAAATGCTGCTGCCCCAGGGAATAATATCCCAAAAGCTGCCTTCCCCGCAATCTGTAATAAATTTCGCATATCTTGGTGCTATGGAAGGGATAAGACCGGTTGAGTATTCATGAGGAAAGCAACCGGTATCCCGGTCTCTCTCACCATCCTCGTATTGTGCTGCTCTCATGTCTGCGGAAATTTTTTCCCATAAGGTATCCACGTTCTTAAGATACATTATCGAAGGTCCCATCAGATGGTTTGGTTCCAGCCACCCCAGTTTTTCTATAGATGGGCAGTCTGTATGTATATGATTGAGATTGCTTTCCACAGCCATTTTCACAAGATTATGTATCTGTTCATACCGATTGTCTGAACAGGAAAAAGTCCCTGTATCTTCTGCAGACGATGTTACAAAATAACCTTTTACATCAATGATGCAGGGAAGGCTGCCACTGTCATGTTCTCTGGTAACCCCCTCAACCATAACCCATCTACCGGCTGCATAAGAAAACTTTGGACGCCAGATTTCAGTATCTCTACTGCCTGAAAGAATATAATAACACCAGGTTTCTGTTGTTTTCTCACAGTTTCCTTCTGTATTTTTCTTCTCCACTGGAGTGATCTTGATTTTCTGCCCTTTCTTTCCTTTTACATGAATTTCGAACTGACCAGACATATTCTGACCAAGATCAAATACATAACAATTTTTTCCCTCCTCCGTAATCTGCTGGGTTTCATAAATTTTCTTTACTATTACCGGAGGATATAACATTGGGGTAAGGTGACCTTTAGGACGATCTTCTTCCATTAACTCTATTGCCTTATCTTTTGCAGGTCTCTGATACAATTCTCTGTATCCATACCACTTTCCCGCATCATAATCCTCTGAACCATAAACATTTGCCAGCAGTGTTGGACTCGGTGCGGTCCACCAGCTTCCGTCTGTAACTACTTGCTGCTTACTTCCATCCAAATAATAAATTGTCATCTGTGCAATGCAGGTAAGATATTTCCCATATGGCTGATAGCGATGATTCAGTGTATAAAAATGTCTCTCTTCTGAGGTATCCCCAATATACCATCCATTTCCAACCTCTATACAAATGTTGTTTTCTCCGATACTTAAATGCTCTGTAATGTCATAAGTCTGGTAATGGACCTGCTTATGATAATCTGTCCATGAACCGTCCAGAACAGAACTGCCTGCCTTTTTTTCATTTATTACAGCTTCATACTGCCCCAAACCGCAGACTGATAAATAAGCCGCACGTACCTCTTTACCTACATTGAACATTTTCCCTGTGAAAAAAGGTTTCTTCGTCAGATTAGAAATCCATTTCCCACACCAGTCAGACCGGTCACAAACTCCGCTTATAAAATATGCCTTATCGCTTTTTTCCTTATATCCATTTTTATCTGTGATTTCAATAATCATCTCATACTTTTTATGGGTCTTTAAAGGAATTTCTGCTTCAATTCCGTTTTGCCGGCTGCTATATTGCATTTCAGAATCATATACCAATTTTACACCTTCACTGATTGTTATACGATAAGCCTTCTGCTCATTTCCTGCATCTTTTTGGGTATATTCCCACTTAACTACAGGCACTCTTTCTATTCCCGCCTGAACTGCACAATTTTGAAGCTTTACCTGTACTGCTTTCATTTTTCAATCCTTTCTAAATCAATTTTTCTGGGCGCACTCATCCCTTCACTGCTCCGGCTGTCATACCTGCTACTATATATTTCTGTGCAATCAGATAAACAATCAGAATGGGAATTGCAGTAAGTACCATGTCAGCAAATACATAATTCCAATTACTAAAATATTTCCCATAAAAATTATATATTGTCAGAGGCATGGTATATTTAGACGGACTGCTTAAAAAATATAGCGGAAGCTGGAAATCATTCCACACATTCATCGCAAAGATTACACTGCTGGTGGCAATCACCGGTTTGAGCAGAGGCATTATGATGGTGAAAAATAAGCGCCAGATTCCGCATCCGTCCACATTTGCCGCCTCATCAATCTCTTTTGGTATACCCGATATAAAACTGGTAAATAAAAAGGTATTAAAAGGCAGATTGATTGACACATAGATCAGAATGATTCCCAAAAAAGAACCGGATAAATGCAAAACATTCAGCATAAGATAGGTGGTAATTATCTGCATAGGAGCAATCATCCCCAGAAAAAAATAATTGTAAAGATTTTCTCCTCCATTTGTCTTTTTTCTTGCAATTACAAAGGCTGCCATTGCTGCACAGCATACACCAATAACCGTTGCACTTCCTGTAATAACCACACTGTTAAAAAATGAACCGATTATTTTACCGGTTTCAATTACAAATGCAAAGTTTTCAAAGTGCCACGTACTGGGCAGGCTAATGGTTAACTGGGCTGCTTCTACCTGATTTTTTACACTTCCCAAGAACATGATTAGAAGCGGAATAATAATAATCAGGCTAAAAATGATTATCAAAATTTCTAATAATGCTAACTTTAATTTTACTTTTCTCTTTACCATTATGCCTCAATCTCCTTACTTCTTAAAAATTTGTTCAACCCCATGGTACATATACATACAATAACAGTTAAAATTAAACTCATTGCACTTGATTTGCCTAAAAATCCCGCTGAATAGTTTTTATATACATAAGTAGCCAGTACCTGAGTAGCAAATCCCGGACCTCCATTTGTCAGCACATATACATTATCAAAAACCTTCAGACCGGCAATCAGACTGGACGTGATTACAACCGTAAAAGATGGAATAAGCAAGGGAAGCGTCAACCTGAAAAACTGCTTAAATCCGGCAGCCCCATCTATAGCCGCTGCTTCATAATAATCCTTAGGTATGCCCTGTAAACCAGCAATAAAGATCATCATTGCAAATCCGGTACCTTTCCAGATATCAGTCCAAATTACACACCACATAGCCGTTGCTTCATTTCCAAGCCATACAATGTCACCACTGTATCCAAATACTCGTAAAATCTGATCAAACATACCATCCGCTTTAAAAAAAGATGTAAAAATAAGCCCAACTACTACACCGCTAAGTATACTGGGTATATAGAATACGCTTCTTAACACGCTTCTTGTTTTAAGCGGCTTTACCAGCGCTGTTGCCAATAACACGGCAAATATTACTTTTACAACGGTCGTTACAAATGCAAATAAAAACGTATTTTTAATGGCAAGAAAAAAATACTTATCTTTAAATATCTTTAAAAAATTTTCAATACCATTAAAAGTAAAATTGTATAAATCCCGGATGCTCCAATTGGTAAAGGAGGTAAACACTCCCAATATAACCGGTACTGCAAACATTAATGTATAGATTACTATAGCCGGAAGTGCCAGCTTGAAACTGTAAATATCCATAGCTGCTTTCTTTTTACTCTTCATTATTTATCCTCTTTTCTTAAAATCCCTGATAATTCCTGTATTCGGGTATTAAAAAAAGTCTCTGATAAAAAAGAGACTTTTCTTAATATAATCAACTATTGAAAAGCTTCTACACCTATATTTTTACCATATTCCTGCATTCCGCTGTCAAACTGTTCAATAGCTTCATCGATATCTCCCCCCTGGGCTACCTGTGTATATACCGGGAAGAATACATCGTTATTAAGAGAACCGAATTTTCCGATCATATCTGCAATCTGCGGCAATACTTTATTAGAATCAAAATAATCTGCATAGACTTCTTTTAAGACCGAATTGATATTTACACTTTCCACATCTTTATAAGGAGAATTAAGCGGATTTGCGCTCAAATAAATCTCCAGATATTCCGGTTGTGACAATGTATTTAGCACCTCTAATGCAGTATCTATATTTTTGCTGTCTTTTGGTATTGCTTCACCAAACACATATTTAGAAGTTAAAAATTTGTCTACATTATTATATGGAAGTGGAAACATCCCGATCTGAGCATCCGGCCATTTTGTCATGATGTCAGTAACTGCATATTCACCGGAAATAATCATCGCTGCCTCTTTATGTGCCACTTTATCTTTGGAATCCTCGAAAGTTCCCACCGTATAATCTGTATTGGTATATCCATTGGTAAACCAATCCTGATAGCTTTGCAGCGCTTCTTTAAATTCCGGGATATCAGCAAATGACTGTTCATTGTTATATAACTTATCATACGTTTCAGACGCTTTGTCATCTAATGCATTAGCCAGAAAAATCATAGGTGCAATTTGAATTGTCCAGTTGTCATTACCGGATATGTAGATCGGAGTCTGACCATTTGTCTTCAGAGTTTCACATACTTTCAAAAATTCATCATAAGTCTTTGGCACCTCAAGATTATTTTCCTTAAACACTTCCTTATTATAAATGACGCCCATGACGCCAGAAAATCCGGTTATAGGCATTCCATAGATATGACCATCTGTATAAGTAATTTCCGATTTATCTAATGCCAACCGTTCTATCCAGGGCTGATCATCCATTGTGATAAAGTTTTTAGCTGCATCATAAATGTAATAGTTTTCCGGTATGTTAAACTGCATAATATCTGGAACCTCGCCTGATGCCAGCTTAGTTTGGGTTAGATTTGTCCCCTGCGAATCGGGTGTTACCTGGAATTCAATCTCAATTCCTTTCTCTGCTTTCATTTTATCGGCGATTTTCGTAAACGCTGATTCAATATAGTTTGATTGGCCTACCATGTAGGTAACCTTCCGTGTCTCACCGGTGTTATCTGCAATATTGTTATTTTCTCCTGCATCCGCACTGCTTTCTGTATTAGATGTCGTATTGCCTGCACCTGAGGAATCTTTTTCTTCACTGCCTGATACACCGCATCCTGCCAGTCCCGTTATCATCGCTGCTGCCAAAATAAAACTCAGTCCTTTTTTCATTGCTTTGTTCTTCATTGTATTTCCTCCCTGAATTAATATTTTTCAAGTTCGTTTGTCCCTTGACTTAGTATTATTATAGTTGAAACAGCTTTTAAACGAAATGCAATATCCGAAACACCGGATGGAAAATAATAAACACTTTTAACAATTTCTTTATTTGTAATCAGAAGGCCACATATTTTCTTCTTTATAAAATACCTTTGAAAAATAGTAGGGATCATTATAACCTACTGTATCTGCAATATCTTTGATTAAACGCTCCGGATTTTCCCGAATCAGGCTTTTTGCTTTATTGATACGCAGTTTTATCAGGTAATTGCCCGGAGTCATACGGTACTGATTTTTAAAGATCTTACTCAGATACGAAGATACAAAACCAAATTCCCGGGACAAAATTTCATTTGTTACACTTTTCTCAAAATTCTCTTCTAAATAATCTTTTATCTTCAATGCGAGGGGATGAACCGTCTGCGTCAATTCCGGCAATGTCAAAGATGTTCTAAGCATCTCCGTTATTTCCAGATATAAAATATCATAGCTCTCTGCATTTGACAGCATGAATTCAAAATCAATATTCGTCATTTGCGCCAACGGAAACTTTTCACAATAATATGCCAGTATTATATTTAGATATTTCAAAATGTGCTTCTGCCTGAGGTTATTTTGATCGCAGAACTCCAACAGTTCCTTTATACTATCATTTATTCCTTTGGAATCATTTGCGGAAATCTTTTTGTATATCATTTGCACAATCGTATTTATTTCGTGATCCTCATAATACACATCTTTATCCTCTAAGCAGATCATAGCTGACTTTCCAAAAATAAATCGGCTGTACAAGTTGACCTTTAATTCATTATACATCGGTCCTACAGACGTAATATCTATTGTCCGCTTATGGGTTATCAAAGTAACCGGAAGATTTGTCTGCTCCTGCAGACGATTATATACTTTCTTCATCACCATATTCTGAAGGAATGGATCCGCTGCTTCCAGAATTAAAATTCGCTCAACGCTGCTGTTTCCGTTAAAGATCCAACTTGTAGCCCCTGAACATTCCAATTTATCCAATTCCCCTTCCAGGTCTATTTCACTCCACACCTTCACTCCTGGAAGCATACTGTCATCTGGCGACATGGGATAAGCTCCAATGCAAATCAGAGCCAACATACAATCCCCGTCTATGATTTCCTGCCGCCCCTTATTCTCCAGTGTACTCTTGATCAGATTATTTTTAGCCACCTGTTCTTTATGCAAAGAAATAATCCGTACCTTATTCAGAATCTCCATGAGCATCTGCTTGGAAATGGGTTTCAATAAATAGTCCAGTACCTGATATGAAATGGCCTGCCGGGCATAATTGAAATCTTCAAATCCTGACAGTATGATGGTACAAGGTTCGTATTTCCGATCTTTTAATATCTGCAAAAATTCAAACCCATCCATGATGGGCATTTTAATATCGCTAAATACAACCTCCGGTAAATGCTTTTCATACAAATCTATAGCTTCCATGCCATTTTCGGCTATGCCGGCCACCTCAAAATCCAGGCCGCTATTTACAATCAGCTTTGCTAACGCCTTTGCAATGAGCGGCTCATCCTCTACGATTAATACCTTGATCATTTTAATTCTCCTCCAATTCTGATAACCAACCCACCCATATCGTGATTTTGAATTTTGTAATATACCTTGGGGTCAAGCATCCGAAACCTTACCATTGTATTCACAAGCCCCAATCCACCTATAGACAAACGAGATAACTCCACCGGATTTTGAACCATCTGACCAATTCTGTCCTCAATCAATGCAATCTCTTCCCGTGTCATGCCGCACCCATTATCTTCGATTTCTACATACCATCCGCTTTCAGTCACCTTCCCGCGAACTTTTATTTTCCAGGGGAATGGATTATTCATAAATCCATGTTTAAAACAATTCTCAGCCAGCGGCTGTATACTGATTTTGGGTACCAAAACATCTTCCAGCTGTCCTTCTGTCTCAATTTCATACTCCACTTTTCCATCATAACGCTCCCGCATCAGGCAGAGATAATCTTCCACATATTTTATTTCCATGGGCAACTTCGCCATACGTTCCTCATAGGAGGAAGAATATCTGAGCATAGTTGATAATTTTTCACACAATACCGGAATCCGTTCATTGTCATCCTCAATTCCAACCGCACTGATTATGGCAAGTGTGTTATAGAGAAAGTGAGGATTCATCTGTGCCTGAAGTGCCAGGAAATTAGATTTAATCTCGTTTTCGATAGAACTATTCAGACGCGCGAACATCGCCCGAAATGCCTTATTAATATTCTCTACCTCATCTATCTGACCCTTATTATCAATCTGCAGAAACAAATTATTCAAACTTACTTCATTAACAGAGTTGTTTAATAACTTCAATGGCATTAGAAGTTTCTTAATTACTACAAATAAAAATATTACATTTGCAACCGTCAAAAGCACAATAAATCCCCACATAAATTTCGTAAATAAACCCAGGGAACTTAACAGATTTTTTTCTGACTGCATCACCACTGCCCGCCAGCCAAACTTTTCACCTGTATTCCAGGTAATCAACTGCTGTTCCTTTCCACCTGCCTCTTTTTGTTTTTCACTGATTCCTGCTGTTTCCTGACTCAAATTCTTCAGTAACTGCTGCTTTGTATCTTCCTTGTTCCCTCTGGAATAAATCAAAGTTCCTTCACTGTCCAGCAGAAACAGATCCATACTGCTGTTTTCCAAAGCGAAGATCTTCTGTAGTTCTTTTTTCGGTCTTTGTACTTCGATCAGCCCATAATTACGGCCATTTGTCGAACTCTTTAAGTTCCGGTATACAGAAACCGTCTCATCCTCGCTGTTTCTCCAGTAATCATCATGAATGAAAACCAACCGCTTACTGTATTTCGTCTGATCAATTTTTTCTATAATGCTTTTTACCGGTATCTGTTTCAGACTCTCTGTCACTTTGTTATTATCCTCATTCAGAACCCCATAACTTAAATAATCCATTTTATCATTATAAACGCAGATCTTCTCCACAACATCGCTCGGCCCGTTAATTTTCATTAACACAGACTGCAGCTTTGCCTTTAAAACAGGATTGACATCAAAATAGTTATTTTGTTCATTTTTATCCGTATTCTGAAAGTTCTCTAATATAATTGAATTACCCATGACCTGCAATGCAATCTTGTCCATATTATCCAGAAAAGTATCTACCTGGTCTGTGATCTGTCTGGTAACCTCTTTTTGGTTCTCGATCGCATTTTCTCTCGTACTTTTTCTCACATACTGATATAAGACAACAATCATAATCGAGATCACGATAAGAATTGCCAGATACGTATAAATTATCGTTTTTTCCAATTTATTTTTTAACATATTTGATTTCCTCTTTGATCCGTATTTTGTTACAAACTCTATTTTCGAACTGAATATAATTACCTTATTTTGCTGCTAAGACATTTAAACGAAAGTACCCGGATTCTAAATATAATTATTTTACCATAACTTCTTTGGTTTTACTATTCATTCACTTGCTATTCTCCATTGCTGATTTATGCAAATTCTGGTTATCAAACGAGCTATAATCTAATCTGGTATAAATTTATAAAATAAACTGCCAGGCTCTAAAAAGCCTGGCAGCAGTTATGATCTAACCTGTAATTTTTCCTCTTCTATTGTGTTAGAATTATTAAAAAATGGCAATCCATCAAATCTAATAAAGAAATCAAATTTGAGACGATACTAGACAAACCGGCTTCTCTTCCGTCTCACAGATTCCATATTTTTTCTCTGTATAGGGTATTGCATTGCCCTTCCATACCATACCTTCTTCAAGCAACTGATTATAGAGATTACTATTCACAATAACCCGCAGTTCATTTTCACCTTCCTCAATCAAATTTGTCACTTCGACTTCTTTCATAACCTGATCGGGGAAATCTGCTTTCTTATCATTCACCCACACTTGAAAGGTATCACACACATCCCCCAGCTTTAGAATATATCTCTGTCCAGCTTCTTTCTTCTCCAGTAGAATCGTTCCATGATAAATTCCCCTTCCGACAAATTTCTTCAACCTGCTGTCCAGTTCATTCCACGGCCAAAGCTCTTTAATTGCAATTGGTTCTCCCCATTTTTGGAATCCGCTTCGTAAGAAAGATACTTCTCCATCCTCATTTGGACAGAACTTTTCCAACTCCAACCGATCAAAGATGATTGTCCCCAGTGTGTGCTCTGTCGCCTTTTCATCTGCATAAACATCAGCATTTTGCAATCCATTTTCAACCTCACATTTTGGAAAACTACCGGTCTCTTTTGAAACTGCTAACAAAATCATTTCATCCTCTTCCATATCAATAGCTATCTTCTGACATTCACTACAGTCGATTTGATTTCTTTTCCCGGTCCATGGATTACAAATCCATATCCTTCCCGTCCCCTGAATACTCACAGACACAACCCCGCTGCTTTTCTTGCCTGGTCTCTGGTAAGAACTTTTACTTGTTTTCCCAAAGACCGCGCTGACGCCAAACTCTTCCGGATTCGCCTCATTTGGTGTATACTCCACACGATTATATGCATATAACGTAATATAACGGATTTTCTCATCCTCATGCACCGCAGTCATAATGTCTCGTTTTCCGTCGAGCATCACTTCCGGCATCACCTCCAACTTTTTCAGGATTTCTGGAACTTCCCCCCTCCCTGAGACATGGATAACAGCATCTGCATTCCAAGCTTTCTCAAGTTCTTTATTCCAATGTACTTTCTTTTCTTTTGTATTTATTTCTGAATAAAATTTTCCACCAACAGGTTTCTCTCCTATCCAGATAATCGGCAAACCGTTTTTAGACAGCGTCTGTATCTGTTTTAGAAGGGTTAGAGACGCATATTTTTCATGATCAATAATTAGACATTTATAAGCTGGTCCTTCTTCATCCAGTCTTCTGTTTGTCACACAACATACCGGAAGTTCCAGCATTGTCTCAGACAGAAATTCATAACTGTATCCATAATTCATCAATTGTCCATCATCTGGATAAAGGTAAAATTCACTGCCAAGACCATCATTACAATATGTATTTTTCAAAATCGCACAATCTATTTTTGCATTCTTTCGAAACACTGCATTTAACCGAGCAATCGTATCCATACACCCCCGGGCATCTTCCAGTGATAATGTTCGATTCCATTCATTTGAGATAAACCCATAAAACCCCGTATATCCCGGCCAGGATGCTCCGGAAATTTGCCCGTTTTCCGAATATACACCCGTATATTTTCCAGAATACGAGCCTCCATGCAATACCTGTGCGTTCATACCTGCCATCAAGCTTCGCTTCACCCACCAAAACAGGTCTTCATAGCACTGTCCGTACGCATTTCCAAATTCAGCCGCACACTCAAACGAATACCGCTTCTTTCTTCCAAGATGTGCCGAAGCCGCCATTGTTTTCAAGCTGTCAATTGCCGGCCTCCCAAGCGCTTCATTCTCCGGGATTGCCACACAAAGTGCACTGCGTTCCACTTCCAGCGGCTTATTATATGCCACCTGATAACGAATTGTTTTCCCATACTTCTCCGCCATCCGCTCCAATTCCTTCAAATGATTCTCGCAATATAACTGTGTTTGTACTTCTAAATAATCGTGGTTGACCTGATCAGAATACATAGGATCACTGAATCGATATCCCGGTATATCCCCTGACGGGTACAAATTGGTCAAACCAACAACTGGAAGATATGGCAAAACAGAATAGCCTCTCCGCTCTTCAAACTCTTCAGCAAAGCCATGACTCCAGTCAAAAGCCGTTTCGTATTCCAGTGAATCACAAAAAATAGATTCCTGTGAGGAATATAAATTCGATTTCCACACCTTCTTCCAATACTCTTCACATGCCTGCACACCCTTTTTACTCAAATGATCAATCACATAACTCTGCCCCGAATTTATTTTTTGTACTGTTGGTTGTTGATAGAAAGCAAATACTTTCCAAATAGCCGCCTCATTTCCCGGGAACTCATAGCACAGTACCGCACCATCTACTGTTTCTTTCACATATCCACTCAAATCCAGATAACTTTCCTGCTTCAGAACTTTTTCCTGTATTTCCTCGTAAGCCAACACCGTAACAAGTTGTGGAATACCTTCTTCGTGCACAACACGTCTGTCAGGGAGCCGTCCTTCAAAATATCTCCCTGCCGGAACACACATTTCTCCATACGTTAATTCCACAGCTGCTGCCTCATCCTGCGCATCTCGAATCACCGGAGATACTATCGGCCATCCCGGCCCAATTGCAAGATCCATGGACATTTGCTGCTTTTTTGTTTCATCAGCAATCACATCTACCGTTTTATTCCAGTTCTCGCTTCCCCAGCCATCTTCCCCTTTTGCAATCTGCTCCGGAACAGAAGCCAGTGTTACCACTTCAACTCCGCCAAAGCCACGCACTTTCATCTGTCGAATTTCTTCACGCAGATCAGTTTCATCTACTGCAGCACAGGGCAGCCAATATCTGATTTTTGGACGCATTTCCATTTCGATATCTTTTATAAATTCCATTTCCTGTTTTGCCCTTTCAACTGCCTTAATCTTCCAATCCGCCATTCTGAATGACTCTCTGATACCAGTAAAAAGAATCTTTCGGTATTCTTTCCAGTGTTCTGTAATCAACATAGATCAGACCAAACCGCGGGTCACAGCCCTCTGCCCACTCAAAGTTATCCATAATAGACCATGCCGTATAGCCAATTACCGGAATCCCGTCTTCCATCACCTGATGTAATGCACTCAGATACTGGTACATATAATCAATCCGCTGTGGATCATGCACCTTTCCATCTCTCATTACAAAGTCTAGATTGGACATACCATTTTCTGTGATGAGAATCGGAAGGTTATAACGTTCATGGAGGAACTTCGGTGACCAGTAGAGCACTTTCGGTGTGATTCCCCACCCCATTTGTGTACGTGGCATACCAGGCCATCCCAAATCCGGCGCTTCCGCGTCTGCATTGTAATTGTTTGCAAAATACACATTATAACCAAAGTAATCCAATGGCTGGCTGATAAATTTCAATTCCTCCTCTGAAAGGATCTTATCTAGATATTTGGGTGCCTTTCCAAGTACCATCGGATCCGCCCACCAATTTGCAGCCATAGAAAATCCCTTCTCAATATCAAACATTTCACTTCTTGCTTTTTCAATTCCGGCTTCCGTTTCATCATAAGCCACAAAGTTTCTCCCATTCAACGCAAATCCAATCTGTGGGTCTGCCAATTTAGAGCGTTCTCTAATCAGCTGCACACCATGACCATGGCAAAGCAAGACATTTTTGCTAATTTGCGCCAAATCACGGAATTTCTGCTCTTCGCTCATACGATTGATCTTAAACGGCGCTTGCCGTCCTTCAAAGTAACCAATTCCAATGAAGCATGCAGGTTCATTAAAAGTCATCCAGTATCGCACTTTATCGGAAAGCGCATCAATAACCCTCTTCGCATATTCTGTAAATTCATTTATAATCTGTGGATTCTCCCACCCACCTTCGTTGTAGGCCCACATTGGCAAATCCCAGTGATATAATGTACTAAACGGCTCAATCCCTGCCTGTACCAACTCGTCTGCTAGATTTCGGTAGAATTGAAGCCCTTTTTCATTTATCACTCCACGCTCAGGCATTACACGCGGCCAGCTAACTGAAAAGCGATAACTTTTCAGTCCCAACTCTTTCATCAAGGCTACGTCCTCTTTATAACGATGATAATGATCACAGGTCACATCTCCATTTACATTTCGCTTGATATGTCCCTTACTTGTCGCATCCCATATACTGTCTGTTTTGCCATCCTCACTTCTTGCACCTTCCACCTGGAAAGATGCGCTTGCTGCTCCCCATAAAAAATTCTCTGGAAATTTTTTCATTTTATCCTCCTAACTGTTCTGAAATTTCACTTTTTCTGGCATAAATAAACTTTGCCACACAACCCCACGTGATTTTGCGGCTGCCAGTTCTCCGACTTGTTCTTCGGGGAAATCTGTCGTTCCAAAGTAGTTGCCACTTCAATCGCAATTCGATTCTCTCCCTGATGCAGAAAATTCCCAATCTCATAGCGATAAGGCGGCACAATCTGAATTCCGCAGTCTGTTCCATTAACAAACACTTGCACGGTTTCCCCTGCATCTGTTATCTCCAAAATCGAATTCGACTCCACTTCTATCCCCAGATTCACATCCTGCTCATACCGCAGCACGCCGGCAAAATCAGGCAGTTCTCTTTCGGCAAAATCAGGCAGTGAAACCTGACTGCTATGTCCAAACGCCGGATAGTCAATGCTCTTGCAGACAGTTCGTTTCCAATTTGATTCTATTTTTATTTTCCGTACGATATGATAGATGCTTCTTTCCTTCAAATTCCCAGGCATTTCCTGATCAAAAACAATAATCCAGCTCTTTCCCGGCTCAATTCGAACTTTGATTTCTAATCCGCTTTCTGTTTCGCAATCTTCCAGTGCTTCACTTAGCTCCGTGCAGGCTCTGACATCTAACAATTCCAGGCGGTTTTCCCACGCATCATATCGATAACATATTTCTGGCGTTCCTTGAAGCCGAATGTTTCCTTCATAGATTTCTGTACCTTCATTCACCAAGTAGAGAATCTCCGGTTCTCCGTAATACTGATAACTTCGGATAAATTTCTCCGCCGGGCTAAGTTGCAGCTGAGGCATCTTTCTCTCTCTCATGTAATCGGCAAGTTCTGTAAGCTTCACACTCTTTGCATTTTCTCTTACTTCTTCCAATAATACCTCTTCTTTGCCTGATTCTATCTGGCTGCAGATTCCCTTTGGATAAGAATTTACAAAAACACATGGAAATCCCTGTTCCCCTAACTTCACAATCGCATCTGCTGTCTCTTTTGTAATATAGTCCGCTTCCGGGATAATAAATATTTTGTATTCCTGTGTATGTACTTTCAAACCATTGTCTAAACTCACTTGGTAACAACTGTCTGTAAATATATCTGATGGTACAAAGTCAAACCCGATCTGCGCTTCTGTCAGAACTCGTGCGGGTTCCTGTATATACATACATGTCATTCCGCTCCATTCCGCGTCTCCGTGATATAGAATCGCAGCCTCACTCTCATGTCTGCCTCCACTGATCAGATTGCAGATTCGGTTCATATACTTCATCAATTCTCCAAAATGCCGATACTGAGGGTTATGCCCATGCGCATAAAAATGCGGCGGACAGTCAGGATCTGGAAATGCCTTTGGCGAAAAAGCATGAGGCACATAATGATTAACACCGCGCACCATAAAATGATCTGCAAGATATGCTTCCAGGCGCACACCCTCTTTCCAACCATAATTCCCGAAAATCTCACACATAGAACGATTTTTCTTTCGTGCATCAATCGCAGCCGCACTGGATGCCAGACGTCCCAGTGCAAAATGATAAAATACACCGTCTCTCTTAGTCCCAAGATGGGATACATACAGAGTATCTTCTCCCTGCGGCAGTACCTGTCCGCCAATATCATCAATTCCCGACATATCTTGCCCTGCAAGTCCTCTGAAAAAATGCCCCAAGCTGGATCCACACCTCGCATGCTGGTTATTATCCTCAATCAAGTGTCCAATATACTTCACACCATGTTCCCGGCACCAGTCCCCAATCTGCATGGAAAAGTCCTCTTCCACACGCCGTGTCACCATATCCATAAATCCATATCGCACCTTTGCTGTTATGTTTTCATCAAATTTTCTTTCCCAGAGAAGGGGTAGAAATTTCAGATAATCTGCCCCCCAGTGCTTCTCCAGATCCTTCTGCAGCTGTATGCTCCAGGGTTGGTCATCCTGCTCATAGATCTTTTGATCCATCAAATAAAGATGTCCGTTTCCAATCTCCGGCTCATCAGAGAAAAATCCTGCAATTGTTTTCCCAAAATCATCCTTATAATGTGCATAATGAGGTTCATATACTGTCTCAATCAATGTACGGCATGCCTCTTTATCCAGCATATTCATATAGTTCCGGTGGGATCCTCTGTTTCTTGTCAGTTGGCAAGAATAGATTTGCCAATCTCCCTCGGAAGGCATAAAGACAATTTTCCCTTCGTTTTCCTTCAGAATCACGAGATCTTTTTCTCCCGATCCATGCTTTTTTACAGCCACGGCGCCCAGCCACTGATCATCAGAAAATGTTTCAAATGACATGTCAAAATAATTTTCAATCCATGTAGATTCAAACGGCTCTGCGCTTTTATATTCTGTCGCCTCCCATGTCTGTTCACATCCCGCAGCTACTTCTCCCATCACCTTATATGTCAGAAACCATCTTCTGCAGGAAGCCGGCTTTTCTTCTATCTTTCCATTACAATAGCCTGTCGGAAAATGACTGTCATCCAAAATCCATACTTTCATTTTCCGCCTTCTTGCTTCATCTAGAATGATATCCATATCATGCCACCATCTAGCTCCAACAAAATCAGGATGGGGGCGGCTTTCAATACAAACAGCTCGGATATTGGCATTATAGATTACCTGCATATACTCACGCAGTATTGATTCTGTTTCCCCATGCTGCCAAAAAAACGGAAAAATGTAATTATCCATCTCGTTATTCAATAGTCTTTCTATTTTTGAATTCATCTGCGTCTCCTCTTTTGGCTTTGCTCACCGTATTCCATTTACTCATCCTGTGCATACTTCTGCCGATACTCACTGGGTTTCATACCTTCCGTTCGTTCAAATATCTGATTAAAATGATTCACATCACTATATCCCACCAGCCTGCATACTTCGTAGATGTGCAGTTCTGTTTCTCCCAGCAGCTTCTTCGCCCGATCCACACGGTAATCCATCAAATATCTCTGATAAGTCACACCAGTCTTTTTCTTAAATAACTGACTGAAATAATACGGATTGATATAAAACTTCTTTGAAATATCATTTAAGGTAATGTTCTGATTATAATTCTTCCGGATATATTCTTTTGCCTCTACAATCACATCCTTTTTCTTCGGCACACTATCTTTTAGCATCACTTCATTCATAATGCTCACCATATTTATAATCCAGTTTTCCAACTGTTCCATAGTCTTAAACTTTTCAATACTTTTCAACGTGAACAGGTTTTTTCCAAAATACTCATTCAGCTGCAACTGTGCCGTCGGGATATTATGCAGTCCAATTAGTACAATATTCAGACTCAATTTCTGAAGTTCAGGAAGTGAAAGATTATTTTCTGAAAGAACCCGATTGAAAATTCCTTTTACTGCAATATGAAATCCATCCTGATCAAACCGATCAATCCGTTCTTTCAGTTGCTCTGTCTCTTTCTCTGTAAGCAAATCTGTCCGGTTATCCATATCATACAGTTCCTCAAACAGAATTGCTGTACTACTCCCCTTCAGGATTCTGTAATTCAATGCCACACGGGCTTCTTCATATGCTTTCGGAAGCTTTGTATAATCCTCGTAAGAACTTCCGATTCCAACACTGATATGGTATCGATCTTGTTCTTCTTTCATAGCATACTGTCGGATAAGATTCTTCTTTTCTTCAATATCCATACTCTTTGCACCTATAACAACTGCCAGCTGTGCATTTCCCGTCTTTACACCATAGAAAAACGTCTCACTTGAAGAAGTCAGCCCTTCTTCTATACTGAAATCACTCAGAGCTTCATCCCATTCAATCACCATACAGGTATACTGTCCGTATTCTTCCGATACCCCCATCTGATTCAGGTATTCTCCCACTTTATATTGACTGTCTGTCCCACCTGTCAGGAAATCCCGCAGAGCATAATCTCTCATATCATCATTAAGTTTACTAAGCGAATTCTCAGTCTTTTTTCGCTCTGAGATTTCTTTACATACTTTACTCAGCATTTTGCTCAGCTCTTCTTCATCCACCGGTTTTGTAATAAAATCCCTTACACCAAGTTCAATCGCCTTCTTGGCATAGCTGAACTCTGCATAACCACTTAACACCATGAACTCTGCCGGAAAATTGACTTCCCGCAATGCCCGAATCATTTCCAATCCATCCATAACCGGCATTCGGATATCCGTCAATATAATATCCGGCTGTTCCTCCGTTGCCTTCTCATAACCTTCCCTGCCATCATGTGCCAATAGAACCGGTGTACATTCCGGATTGTATTTTTCTACTAAATAGGCAATTCCTCTTGCCTTTTCTTTCTCGTCCTCTACAATCAACACTTTATATGCCATAACTCAACCTCTTCATCTAGTCCATATATGGTACTCGAATCTCAACAATTGTTCCCTGTTCATCACTTGATACAATTCGCAATTCTCCGTCGCTTCCATAACGCAGGCGAAGTCTCTCAGCAATATTTCGTAGTCCGATTCGATGAGAATCACTCTCTTCTACACCCTTTTCTTTCTGTATCTCCACATCTTGGGCCACGTAAAGTCCCTGTCGCACCGCTTCCAATCTCTCCGGACTCATTCCCTTTCCGTCATCCTGAATGGTAAAGACCATTTTCTTCTCTTCTGTCAATTGGCCAGTAATCCATATCTCAATGGGTATACCACTCTCTTTACTTCCGTATTTAAAGCAATTCTCCACAACTGGCTGAAACAAAATTGCCATGAACTTCGCATGATAAATTTGTGGATCTATACTCTCTTTTAGTGTAATTACATGATCAAACCGAATATTCTGTAGTTGGATATAAGATCGAATATTTTCCAGTTCATCACGAACTTTATAATTCTTCTTATCGCTGTCCAGAACTGTACGAAACATCTTTGCCAGCAGCTTTACCATATCCGCCACTGTATCGTCTCCATTTAAAATCGCTTTGATACGAATCGATTCCAGTGTATTAAACAGAAAATGGGGATTAATCTGTGTACAAAGTGCCAGATACTGTGCATTTTTTTGACGAACTCCGGCCTGATACACCTCTTCAATTAGTTTCTCCATTTTGCCAACCATATGGTTGTAGCTTTTTACAAGACTTCCAATCTCATCATTTCCTGCCGAATCCATAATGAGCTGATAATTTCCGCCTTCTAGACATTCCATACTACTTTGCAGTTTCTTGATCAGACGAAGCATTCTTTTACTAAATAGGATAGATACTGAAATAATAACCACTATTAAAATTATAACGAGAAAAAGGGTCACCCTTTGAATAAAACTGACCCTCAGTAACATTTTGCTCCGAGGAATAACTGTATTAATCTTCATTCCTAACTGTTCCGTTGTATCTTCTATCACGAGATAATTGCTTGGATCCTTCTGATACATCAGAAGCTCTTCTTCATTAATCTCACTATAATTCACCCGCCCGCTGGACAGATCCGAATCATAAATCAAACCACCTTTGGCATCTGTAATATTGATTTTTATATTATATTGATTGCGTTCTAACAAAAAAGCATCACTCAGCTTTAGAATGCTCGCAGGTGGCAAATCAATCAGAATCAAACCTGCATATCTTCCATTGCTTCCATAAACTTTACGTCCAAAGGTAACTATAATCTGATCCTTATCTTTATCGTAATAAGAACAATCATGCAATGGTGTCAAAAACAAGGTGTCTAAATTCTGCTGCTGATCTAAAAACCACTTCTGTTGAATCAGTTCTTCATAATTCAAAGTCTTTCCGTTTCGATCATATTGATAGTACTCCCCGGCTTCGTTCATAATTGTAATCGATTGGATCTCACTTTCCATAGTCATTAGTTTCATGACCATTTGACGATAATACAATTTATTTTCAACCTGCTGGGATATAGGAATATCGGTAGCTAAATTATCTAACAGTCTGTCATTTACCAACAATGACTTTGTAGATAAATCATAATCGCTTACAAATTGATTCATATCTGAAGCAATCTGAGAACTAAATATAGCTGTTGTCTCCTCCATTTCTGCTTCCAAACTAGCCGCTGATATGCGATAAAGCACAAAACTGCTGATAAGCAACGGTATTACACTAACTATTGAGAACACAAGTATCAATTTTAAAGCCATATTCAGGTTGTTCCATAACTTTTTCATTACCTTCACACCGAAACGTAAGTTTCCCCTTCTGTCTTATTCCAAAGAGAATTCCAGCATATCAAAAGTCCCTCTCCCCTGATAGGAAAACAACAGAACTCCCGTCCATTCTTCACATACCGCATCCATTGAAAATTCTGTCCACTCTTCAGAGTGTTTTACAGGAATCTGACACAATAGTTTCTCTTTCTTACCTATACTAACGCGGATTGTTCCTTCGGCACATCCTCTAATTTTTACAGATACTTTATGTAAGTTCCGGAGATGAAAATATTTGTAACCAATTACTGCCCCATCCTTCAATTTTGTAATAAACTGTCTTGGAACTGACTCTAACATTTTCACTTCTTCAGGGTCCACATCTGGACAATCTTGTGTTACATATGGCTGATCATTACTGCCTGGTCTGGCAATCTCAGGTTCTTCCTTTCCATGCAAGACACACGCAATAGATGCCGGATAAGTCCCTCGCCCTTCCAATGGACCACCATTTAACCCCTGTGATGTCATCTCAGCCTGCTGAATTCTTCCATCCTCAAAAATGGTAAGTTCCTCCGCACATCCCTGTCTGGAAAACTGTGTCTTGTTACTTGGCCGATGATAAAAAACATACCATTTACCATTGATCTGCTCAATACCACCATGATTATTCCCCCACATGATTTGTACACGGTTCTGCCCTTCGTCTTCCACAATCCCAGAATTATCTGACACAACACCACCATAATGATAGCCCTGGTCCGGCTTATCACTAACTGCATAACAAAGTTCACGAGATCTCGTAGAAGAATAGATTAAATAGTACCTTTTTCCAATTTTCCGGATAGAGCTTGCCTCGAAGAACTCATGCCCTTCAAATCCAGTCCCGTTTGCCTCCCCCAAAATCGGAAGAAGTCGTCTAGGTTCTTCTTTGATCGTGAGCATATCATTACTCAGTTCCATGACGCAGGAGTTTTTCGGAGTCTCACCGATATCTGCTTTTGTCTTCGGACCATTTCCTGAATACAGATAAATCTTCCCATCATCATCTATAAAAACACCTGGGTCAAACTGCCAGATATCGCCCTCTCTTTTTCCGATCTGCCCTCCGTCTTCATCCTTAACGATACCATAGAATTCATATCGTCCGGCCGGTACTTCACATACAGCCACTCCGATAGCTTCTCC
>Ga0137302_10178_pt1 | contig 45033 bp, 45 predicted proteins | sample Ramsor2O_GlcNAcB_FD_97184 | JGI IMG/M metagenome (GOLD analysis project Ga0137302, IMG submission 97184) | Mouse cecal microbial communities from Vienna, Austria - N-Acetylglucosamine amended with D2O_GlcNAcB | ecosystem: Host-associated > Mammals > Digestive system > Large intestine > Cecum... | reverse complement strand
AGGGATTCTCCCATATTTATCTTGGAAATCCTCAATTTTTACAATGATTTCATTGCCGACTCGTTCTATTTCAGCGGTTTTGACAAACATAGTTTTTTTGCATGAGATAACAATCGCAATCAGCACCGCGACAATCAACAGCACCGTATAAGTGCGCCAGTTCCAAAATCGTTTATCGGTCAGTTTCATTACCACCACGGATTTTTATATGTTGCACGGCTGTCGCCGCTTTCAAGTTTGACGATATCAAGGTCTTTACATTGCATAAAATTATCCCATTCGGGTGAGGCATATTGGGGATTCACGCGAATTTCTCCGGCTCCGATATCAAAATCAAAGCGGAATGGCAGACGGTTATCACCCCACATGCAGCGTTTGACAACCGCAGGGTTCTTATAACTCCGCCAAGTCCCGACATAAGAACGGTTCATATATCCGTCGCCGTCCTGATCTATGTCGTCAACCTGTATGACTCCGGGTACATCTTCAGTGACATATCCGTATGCTCCAAATATACCGTGAAACAATCCGCTTCCATTTTGTGCAGAATCTTCCTTAAGCGAATAATCGGCGATGATTTTATAGTAGTCAGGAGAATCGGTGTCACGCTCAAAAACATGATAGATTTTCTTAATTCTGACTTCGCCGGCGAAATCGCAGACATTCTTCTTTACCTTTGTTCGGCCTTTTACAAAGTATGTCACTGAATCAGTTTTAACAGCATCGGGATAGAAATAGACCTCTATCCGCCTGAAATCATTGCCAAGCACTCCGTTTACAGGTGCATCAAAAGCGTTGCCATTCCAATAGCTGTATGTTTTGAGAAAAGTCGGTTCCAATCTAAGTTTCCCCTCAATGAATAGCTGAGTACAATCCTCAAACGACTGACCATCAATTGGTGTTAAATAGGTCTCATACAATTCACTATAATCCACTCGGTCAAGGTCGAGCGCATTATTGTCTATCCAATAATATACTGCACCAAGGGCATCACGCTCAATCTTGAGCGGACTTGTGTCAGTCTGCACAGAATCTATATGACTTTGCGCCCATAAGTTATTGGAGAGAGCAAAGCCTACACACAAAACCAATATTTTAGAAAGAGTAGCCATACGCAAAGTTACAAAGGATAATCGACATTGGATGTGACAAATGTCCCAAATGTGCGTGAAAATCAGATACTAACGATGATTATTCTATTTATTCATCGCATTTCGCCCATATTGCTTACGATTTCAAGCCTCGTTCGCTGCTATATTCGATATTGGGATTGATGGCTTGCAGCGTGTTAACGAATGATTCCTCATCTTCAGGCGATACATAGACATAGTTGCTTCTGTCGTAGATGATGCGCAGCTTGATGTAGGCCGCCGAGTAATTTCGGCGGCTTTCAACCCAGAATTTTCCACGCCGGATTTTCTTGATGCTGTCAATATTGATGGCCAATGACTTCAAAGGTGTTGATATGCGTAATACATTATCATCTATGACATAAGTGACATTACCCCATATATATCGTGCCAAAAGTACTACTGCCAAGAGTGGGGCCGCGCTCCAAAGCACGGCAAACAATCCCCATAAGATAGTCGGAGCTGCGATAAAAATGATTACATCAAATATGCACCACATTATTATAGGCCATTTGTACATCCTATTATCCACCTTGCATCGAAATACGACGTGGTACTTGGGGATATATGGAGGCGGAACGATTGAATTATTATCCATTGTTGTCATAAGTTTGTCATTTTACAAAAATCCCTTCAAGCTGATATGGATGTATCACATAATGCAACATCAGCCAATACATTAGAACTGTCCAGATAAAGCCGACAGGAAGCATAAAAAAAGACACCATGTCGGGACTGAATATTTACCGTACTGTTCAGACTTCACGGATTTCAATTGTCGGATTCTTTTTTTGTTGAATGTGCCAAAAGTCCATATCAAGATTGACACGGTATATAACAGTAATATTATAGCATCGATATTTCTTCCAGCCGTACGGAATAATTCCGCACAGAAAATAGGAATAGGAGACAATAATAATCCTATTGTTAGACCGACATATAGACAAGCCGCAAAGCGGGCAGGGTCTTTCTTCTTAAAATAAGCATCATATATACGCTTATAATATCAGTCAATTATTCCCGCTCGTTTATCGGTCAGTTTCATTGCTTACCTCCTTTCCGATTGATAAGCCAGAGGAGTCCGCCCCAAAACAGCACGTTTGCACTGACCAACATGATATTGGTCAGTGTGTCGGGGGAGTCGAAACAGAATATCAGGCTGAACATGAATAAGAACATGACCGCCGCCGATGCTATGAATTTGCCAATCTGATCCATAGGCTATTTCTTTTTGTGTTTGAACTTGATGGTTTTCTTGGCGTTGCGCTTGGGATATTTGACCTTGATTATCACAGGGTCGTCGTAGCCATCGGCTTCGATTCGGAGTGTGGCTTCTTTTAGAGGCTTGCCGACTTCGTCTTGCAACCCATAGTCATAATCCCAATAAATTCGGCATGAGTGCTTCTCGTCAAAGTATTCCGGTGAAAGATGTTTGGAATCTTCCTCTCCGTCCTCATCAATCCATACTCGCTCAATATAAAGATTATCACGATCAATCACGTTTCCTTTTTCGTCAGTCACTTTAAGGACGAGGTAATGATTCTCCTCTCTTTTGACAGAAATAGCGCCTACAAAAACAACTTCGCCCGTTAAAGCATTATCATCGGGTATGAGTATGATTTCGACATTTCTCATATCCTCGGTCACGACAATCGTTTGCGGTTCATAACCGACATATTCAACCTTCAATGTATCTCCGACACAGGCGGGCAGTCCGAAATGGCCTTCCAAATCTGCTATGGCTCCTAATGCTGTGCGATTGTTTGATATCGTCGCTCCGATTAACGGCTCTTTTGATATGCCGCCGTCCGGCAACGTGTCACCACTCAGCACAATGCCTTTGACTGTGATTGTATCTGTCATTGCAGGTATGCTCCCTTTCATAAAGGTCTGACGCTCTTGCTGCGTTTGTGCCTCCGTGCTGATAGGCATTAGCATGGCGAGGGAAGCCGCCGAGATACCGGCGAGGGCTACGGCTTTTCCGGCGAGGGAGCGGGCGCGGAGCTGCTGCTCCAAGTAGCGCACCTCGGCCTCGCACTTGGGGCATGTGCCGAGACAGTCGCCCTTGTAGCGACATTCCGAAGTGACAAACTCGATGCCGTTTGCCTCGGCTATCTGCCGACGTATCTCTTTAAGTATCTTGCAGGTCTGCTTTCCTCGTGCCATAGTCAATCAGTTAATTTGAATGTAATCGGTAAGGTAAACCAATATTCAACCGCTTTACCATTCAGGGTTGCCGGGTTGAATTTGGGCAGGGATTTGACGACACGCAAGGCTTCTTTGTCAAGTTCCGGATAAACTCCACGTATAATTTCAGCTTCCCCTACGGAGCCATCTGCTTTTATCATGAACCGAATTATAACGCGACCTTGTATGTGCGACTCATAGCACCCCGGAGGATAGACGATATGCTGCGATATCCATTCCATTAGTTTTCCATCGCCGCCGGGGAATGTTGGGCGAACATCTACAATAGCTTCATACACTTTATCTTCTTGTTCAGGGTCAATAATCTCCCCCACAACAACAAGTTCAGTATCATTGATTTCTCCCTTTTTTAAGACAACAGTATCTTCAATTGCGGGCAATTCGCCTTCCTCGATTGTGTCCGTTGCCTCAACCTGCTCGACTGATGTCTCAGGTTCGCCCGTCAATGTATCGCTCGATTGATTTGTTGATGTGCCGCTGCACCCCGACATGAGAATCATACCCGCCGAGATACCGGCGAGGGCCACGGCTTTTCCGGCGAGGGAGCGGGCGCGGAGCTGCTGCTCAAGGTAGCGCACCTCGGCCTCGCACTTGGGGCATGTGCCGAGACAGTCGCCCTTGTAGCGACACTCCGACGTTGCAAACTCGATGCCGTTTGCCTTGGCAATCTGCCGACGTATCTCCTTCAATATCTTGCAGGTCTGCTTTCCTCGTGCCATAGTGTCAGTGTTTGCGGATTTGGTAGATGAATAAATCGAATCGGGTGAAGCCGATGGCTTCAAGAGCCTTGCGGCTGTTCTCTCGGTCGGCATCGGTGTTGTAGCCGGGTATCAGCGGTATGCGGACGATGCAATCGCTTTGCCGTCCGGTTTTCGCTATCAGGCGGAGATTTTCGAGTACAAGAGCGTTGTTTTGCCCCGTGTAGTCGCGGTAAATGTCGGGGTTCATGTCCTTGATGTCGATAATCAGGGTGTTGACCATCGGGAGCAACGCCTCAATGTTGGCAACCGGCACATTGAGCGATGTTTCAAGATTGAGCTGCCACTCCGGACCGCACAACCCACGGAACTCACTGATAAACTGCGGGCGCAGACAAGGTTCTCCGCCGCCGAAAGTCACGCCGCCATTTGTGGCGATGAAATAAAGCTCGTCAATGCGGGTCTCGGCATATAGCTGATCCGGCGAATATTCTCGGAAACGTCCGCCGTCGCCTAACGACTGCGGGTTAAGACAATATCGGCAACGGAGCGGACAGCCGTGAAAAGCCACGAGCGTAGTCACGCCATCACCGTCAGTCGAGAGGCGATGCCGCGCAATGCCTATAATCCTTGCTCGCTGCTGTGCCATATTCCTCATTATTCCAAAAATATAAATAAAAGTTTGATTTACCATATTATATGTTCTTAAACAGTTTCTTAACCTTCGGTCCACTTTGAGTTTGACGGAAGATTAACTAACTTTGTAGCCGATGCCGATGTTTAGAGCATAAAACGGTTTGATAATATGAATACAGAATTTCGCACCATAGTACAGCCGCTTAAAGGATATCAGGGGCTCGTAAGCCATGATCAGCCTGTAGTAATGCTCGGTTCATGCTTTACCGACAATGTAGGAGGCTGCCTGCTTGGAGGTGGATTCCCCGCATGTGTCAACCCATGCGGCACGCTTTACAATCCGGCAAGTATCGCATCGGCACTGCTCGACATTCTATATGAACGTCCCTACACTCGCGACGACCTATTTCAGCACGAAGGGCTGTGGCATAGCTGGAGCCATCACTCCCGTTTCTCCGGGCCCGACCCCGACGCAGTGGTCGAGCATATCAACAAATCGCAGGCCGAGGCGTCGGAAGCTCTGTCGAAGGCATCGGCATTATTCATCACCTTCGGCACATCATGGATTTTCCGTCTTACCGAAGAGGGACGCGTGGTAGCCAACTGCCATAAAAAGCCGGCTATACTCTTTCAGCGCGAAATGCTCAACACCCAGAAAGTATATGGTCTGTGGAAAAAAATGCTCCGTGAGCTACAGGCACGCTATCCGGCCCTGAAGACTGTGTTCACCGTAAGCCCCATACGCCATCTCGCCGACGGCGCACACGGCAACCAGGCAAGCAAATCGACACTGCTGCTTGCAATCGACCAGCTGACACAAGAGTTCAAGGACACATCGCTATACTTTCCCGCCTACGAGATAATGATGGACGACCTGCGCGACTATAGGTTTTATGCCGCCGACATGCTGCATCCATCGCCCGTAGCCGTCGCATACATCTACGACAAGTTCTGCGAATCCTTCATGACACAGGCTACAGTGATGAAGGCGCTCCAGGCCGAACGCGAAGCCCGACGCGCCTCCCATCGCCCGCTTCATCCCACTTCGCCGGCCAATCCGGAATAAGCCATCAAAATTGTGAATTTCTAAACCACACATGCCCCCGGAATGTTTATGGATAAACACCAACAACTGTTTATTCACAAACTATGAGTACCAAGGACAATGTAAGGGAAATCTGGAGCGAATGTTTCGATGATACGCCGCAGTGGATTGATATGTTCTTCTCGGAAGTATATCGCGACGACGAAGCCGTAACATTGTGTCGCGACAAGCGCATGGTAAGCGCGCTTATGCTTCAGCAATACTCGATGAACTTCCACGGCTGTAATATTCAAGCCGGATATATATGTGGCGCCGCCACTCTCACACCGTATCGCGGAGATGGATGCATGACCGAACTCATGTCGCAGGCCCTGCGCCAGAGCTACAAACGTGGCGACGTGGTCTGCACGCTCATCCCGGCCAATGACGGACTGTATCGGTTCTATGAAAATCTCGGTTTCTCGCCGGCGTTTCACATCAATCTTGAACGCTACTCGTCAGCCCACACCTTCACCCCCTCCGGACAATACACCGCCACCGACCCATCATCGGCCGACGGAGCCTACACTCTGTTTCAGGAGATGATGATGCAACGCCCCTGTTGCATACAGCACTCACGCGAACAGTGGCAGCACATACTCAAGGACATCTCTATCGACGGCGGCTGCGCATACATATTGTCGGATGCCGATGGAAACGGTGCAGCCATTGTATTTGCCGTACCGGTCGACAACACTTCAGTACGCATCACTGACATTCTGGCACGAGACTCCGACGCCCGACTCGGCGCCCTCTCGCTGATTAGAAAGAAGTATGGCAATCTCCCGATTGAGGTATACGGATATTTCGATGCTCCACGAGGCACAGATACCCCCAGAGGCAGTATGCGTATAATAAATGTGTATATGCTGTTGCGGTCGCTTGCCGCAAGCTGCCCCGAACTCAAGGCCAATATAAAAGTATACGACCCGATTCTCGGTCAGAACAGCCACATATACACCATCGACCGTGGATTTGCTGTAATCAACGACGGCTACATGGGTGCCCTCGACTACGATGTCGACATCGAAGTACTAACCTCCATGGTATTCGGCAACGATGTCACACGCAAGATTCTCGACTTCCCGGCCACTCGTCCGTTCATCTCCCTCATGCTCGACTGAGCCATATACAAAACCCTCCATAAAAAGTCGTCTCAGCCCATATGAATAGACTGAGACGATTTTTATTCTATGGATTATAATGTTATTCCGAACTTGTATCTTAGCGTATGCGGTCGTAGCTTTTAAGAAGCCGTTCGTCGGCACGCATGCGCCGGTTGGCCCATATGAAAAATATCACAGCCACAACAGGCAGACCAATCGTCCAGCGCCAGGCCACCGTCCCGGCTTCCACAACCTGGTCAAGCGACATAACGGCGGCCACAGTGAGTGCAAGTGACACAAGCGACATGAATGCGGCAATCATAGCCACACGCTTCTGCATTTTAAGATTATTGAACAGGAAAATGTCGATAAACGCCACCAGCGCCGTAGCGCAGTTAAGAATGAAAAGAGGAATGCAGTCAAGAGAGTGCCAGCACACCATCCCGTCGGTAACGCCTATGCATACTGTACCAAGAAATGCAAACAGTCCCATGGCTATAGCGCCAATAAGCAGAAACACGCTCTGCCAACGTTGTATTACCATAATATATGAGCTTGTTTAATAATTGTAGAAGTTAATATCTCATTTTTTGTCTGAACAAAATTACTCAACTTTCACAGAATATGCAACATTATGACAAATTGTTGCGACAGTTTAAGCATTTTGCAACCAAAAGGCGTCCATACACCATCCGGCAAGCGTTTTTATGTCCTTAAACATAAAAAAATCACGCTGTCTTTATAGCTAAATGTCAGAATTAACTGTTATATTTGTGTGTCACATGACAACAGAACTCACAACATAAACAGAATTCAAGTTTATCAATCAAAAAAAGTTTTTGATATGGATATCAACAATATCATCACATCTCTCGAGGCAAAGCATCCCGGAGAGAAAGAGTATCTGCAGGCAGTGCGTGAAGTGCTTCTGAGCGTAGCCGACGTATACAACCAGCACCCCGAGTTTGAGAAAGCAAAAATAATCGAACGAATGGTCGAACCCGACCGCATTGTCACATTCCGCGTCACATGGATTGACGACAAAGGCGAAGTGCAGACAAATATCGGCTATCGCGTACAGTTCAACAACGCCATAGGCCCGTATAAAGGCGGCATCCGATTCCACGCGTCTGTAACCCTCTCCATACTTAAATTCCTCGGATTCGAGCAGACATTCAAAAACGCCCTTACAACCCTGCCGATGGGTGGAGCGAAAGGCGGCTCCGACTTCTCGCCACGCGGCAAGAGCGACCGTGAGATAATGCGCTTCTGCCAGGCATTCATGCTTGGCCTTTGGAAGAATGTAGGCCCCGACCGCGACGTACCCGCCGGCGATATCGGCGTAGGAGGCCGTGAGGTCGGATACATGTACGGAATGTACAAGAAACTCGTTGAGGAACACAACGGCACATTCACCGGAAAAGGGCTCGACTTCGGTGGCTCGCGCATCCGTCCCGAAGCAACCGGATTCGGAGCTATCTATTTCGTAAACAATATGCTCGCACTGCGCAACGAGACCATAGCAGGCAAGACCGTGGCCATATCCGGCTTCGGAAATGTAGCATGGGGCGCAGCCCTTAAGGCAAGCGAACTCGGAGCAAAGGTTGTCACAATCTCCGGCCCCGACGGATACGTCTACGACCCTGCCGGCATATCAGGCGAGAAGATTGAATACATGCTCGAACTCCGCGCCTCAGGCAACGACATCGTAGAGCCCTATGTTGAAAAATTCCCTGAAGCCAAGTTCTTCCCCGGACGCAAGCCATGGGAGCAGAAAGTCGACATAGCACTACCATGTGCCACACAGAACGAGCTCGACGGCGACGACGCACGCATGCTTGTCGACAACGGCGTGGAAATGGTGGCCGAGGTCAGCAACATGGGCTGTACCCCCGAGGCCATCGACCACTTCATCGAGACCCACACCATCTATGCCCCCGGCAAGGCTGTAAATGCCGGAGGTGTCGCTACCTCCGGACTCGAAATGAGCCAAAATGCAATGCACCTGCAATGGAGCGCCAAAGAAGTCGACGAAAAACTCCACTACATCATGGACAACATCCACGAGCAGTGTGTGAAATACGGCACACAGCCCGACGGCTACATCAACTACATGAAGGGCGCCAACATCGCAGGCTTCATGAAGGTAGCCCACGCCATGATGGGACAAGGCATCATCTGATAGCAATCAATCGACAATAGTCATCAAATCAAGGGCTGTTTCGTGTGAAGAAACAGCCCTTATTTCATTATGGCAGATACAATATCATCCCGCTCAGTCAAGAAACGATGAATAAATCGAATCGATACGCGCCTCGACTTCCTGATTCATATTAAAGCGCAGCGGGTCTGTCTCCATCCGTTGAGGAGCAGGCGTCGACGGATTTACCTCAGGTTCTGCAACCGGTGTCGTAGGCGGAGCCACCTGTTTCTCTTTCTTATTCTTGTTATTGTTGCGATGCTTATCCGATGAGCGCCCGACATGTCCCGACGAATGGTATGTGCTCGCATAATAACGCTCACCCATATTGCTTATTATAACACCCTTGCTCCCCGAGGCATGTACAATCTTTCCGTCACCGACATACATTCCAACATGCGATACACGGTTCTTATCACGCCCGGTACTGAAAAACACAAGGTCGCCAATCATTAGCGCACCCTTGGATATCGACTTGCAGAACTGCTGCTGCTCACGCGATGACCGAGGAATCTTTATGCCAAGAGCCTTGCGGTAGACCTCCATTGTAAGCCCCGAACAATCGGTACCGTTATAGTCGCTTCCTCCATAGCGGTAGGGAGTACCGAGCCATGTAAGAGCTTCATCTACAAGTTTCTTATCCTCACCCTGCATTTTTCGGGTATCCGGACGGCTACGGTCAAGACCTCCGGCCGTGGTAGAAACAGACTCATTGCCCCGCACCACCCTGCGCGAGGAGCGACATCCGGCAAGCGACAACACAGCCGCGACAACACATATATATGATATAAGGCGAATAGATTTCATGTGTGGATAATGTGATATAAAATAGACACCTTCCTTTACACAAAATTAATTATTCCCACACATTCACATGTAGTAACTTTCCCTAAAAAATGCAAATAGCATCTCATTTTGCAAATTCTTGCTAATTTTGCAGAAGCTATGATTTATCCCGACACTTTTGAACACAAGATAGGCTTCGCCACACTGCGCGAATGGGTGGCCGAACGCTGCATATCGACACTCGGACAGCGCCATACCCAGGAGATGACGTTCTCGTCTGATTTCCCGACTGTACTCCATTGGCTCAGCTCCACATCCGAAATGCTGTCAATACTTAACAGCGACGAGGAGTTCCCCCTCGGAAGCGTGCGCGACGTAAGCGAGGTACTCACCCACGCCCGCGTGCCTGGCACATTCATTACCGCTCCTGAACTGCTCGACGTACGCTCGTCGCTGGCAGTCATGTCTGACCTCGCGGTATTCTTCAACGCCCATCGCCATGATAACGGCCATTCCGACTATCCACATCTTGATGAAACCGGGATAAAAATAGCCTCGTTCCCACTCACCGTAAAATCGATTGACAGAATAATCGACCGGTTCGGCAACATTCGCGACAACGCCTCTCCCGAGTTGCGCGAGATACGCTCGCAACTGTCATCCACATCCGGAGCCATAGCCTCCATGATGAGACGCGTCATGTCGAATGCAGTCGAGGCCGGATATATCGAAAGCGACGTTACACCATCTATGCGCGACGGACGTCTCGTCATCCCTGTACCCCCGATGTACAAACGCCGTATTTCAGGTATAGTCCACGACGAATCGGCCTCCGGAAAGACCGTATACATCGAGCCGGCTGAGATAGTCGAGGCCAACAACCGTGTGCGCGAGCTCCAGATGGAGGAGCGCCGCGAAATAACCCGAATACTAACTGTACTCACCGACGAATTGCGTCCTGATATACCGCAGATAATCGAATCGCTCGACATCGTAGGCTATCTCGATTTCATCCAGGCCAAGGCCCGTCTCGCCCGCGATATCGATGCACACATGCCCGCGCTGACCGAGAAACCCGAAATGGAATGGTACCATGCCACCCATCCCGTACTGCTGATGTCTCTGCGACGACAGTCAAAAGAGATTGTACCCCTCGACATAACCCTCACCCGCGATTCACGCATACTCATAATATCCGGTCCAAATGCGGGAGGAAAATCCGTATGCCTTAAGACTGTAGGTATTGTGCAGTACATGCTGCAATGCGGTCTGCTTCCACCGGTCTATGAAAACTCCCACATGGGCATATTCGCCGACATATTCATAGATATAGGCGACGACCAGTCAATCGAGGACGACCTGTCAACCTACAGCTCTCACCTCCGCAACATGAAGTATTTCCTCCAACGCGGCGACGCATCTACCCTCGTTCTGATTGATGAATTTGGAGGCGGAACAGAGCCGCAGATAGGCGGTGCCATCGCCCAGGCCGTATTGAGCCAGTTCAACGACCGCCACATGTGGGGTGTAATAACCACACATTACCAGAATCTCAAGCACTTCGCAGAAGACACCGACGGACTCGTCAACGGCTCAATGCTCTACGACCGTCATCTCATGCAACCGATGTTCAAGCTCTCAATCGGCAATCCCGGCAGTTCGTTTGCCATTGAAATAGCACGCAAGATTGGACTCCCCGAGACTATCATTACCGATGCCGAGAAAATAGTCGGAAGCGATTACATCAACCTCGACAAGTATCTACTCGACATCGCCCGCGACAAGCGCTACTGGGAAAACAAGAGAATGGCCATTCGCCAGAAAGAGAAAAAAATAGAAAGCCGCCTCGCACAATATGAGGAAGACGCCGAACAACTGCGCGAGAAACGTCGCGAAATTCTGGCCGAAGCCAAGGAAGAAGCCCGAAAGATACTCGACGGTAGTAACGCAGCCATCGAACGCACCATCCACGAGATAAAGCGCGCCCAGGCCGAGAAAGAATCCACACTCGAAGCACGACGCCGACTCCGTGAGGAAAAAGAAGGACTGCTCCACACCGGCGGCAAAGAGAATGCATTGCTAAAAAAAGCGCCCAAACGGCGAAAAGAGAGCGGAAAAACACGACAGGCCGCAGACAACGAGCCCGTACGCGTTGACGACAACGTACGTCTCGACGGCCAGGGAACAGTAGGCAAAGTGCTTGCCATAAACGGGAAGAAAGCCACAGTGGCATTCGGTATGTTACAGACCGAGGTACCCGTAAATCGTCTGCGACGCACCATAGCCCAACCCTCCTCCGGCATGAAATCGGGAGCATCGCTCGTCGGTGCCACATCCGACGCACAACGGCAGCGACAGCTCGACTTCAAACAGGAAATCGACGTGCGCGGAATGCGCGTAGACGAAGCCGTACAGGCCGTAACATACTACATCGACGATGCCATACGATTCAATGCCGAGCGTGTGCGAATACTTCATGGCACAGGCACGGGAGCACTCCGACAGTACATACGACAGTATCTCGACACAATCCACGGCGTACGCAGCTACCACGACGAGCACATACAGTTTGGAGGAGCGGGAATAACCGTAGTCGAACTGCGTTGAGCCACCATTGGTCAACACACTCTGTATATCCCACAGCATGCTATAAGTCATGACCAATCGGGCATTTACAAAAATTTGGTAAAAGCTAAGGATTTAAGTATCTTTGCATCGCAATGGTCGACGACAAGACACGAAATGCCGCGCACGCAGCGTTAACAGCCTACCTCTCAGCAAAGAAACTGCGGCGCACTCCCGAACGCTTTGCCATACTCGACAAAGTGTGCGAGATGTCACACCATTTCGACATCGACGAGCTATATAGTGCTATTGAGGCCGACGGATACCATGTAAGCCGTGCTACAATCTACAACACTATCGACCTGCTCACCGATGCCGCGATAGTGCGGTGCCACCGTTTCGGGTCAAATCCGGCTCAATACGAATTGACCGGAATATCCAACCACCTCCACCTCATCTGCACACAGTGCGGCAAAGTGAAGGAAGTGAAAGACCCCGAGCTTGCGGCATTTGTTGATGGAAGACACTACTCCGCATTCCATTCTTCGTACTTCCGTCTGTATATCCATGGCATATGCGCGGCGTGTACCCGCCGCAACCGCAGAAAAAAGAAACAATAACACTACAATAAACCAACACAGAATCAAAATGAAAGTTGACGTATTGCTCGGCCTCCAGTGGGGCGACGAAGGCAAAGGCAAGGTAGTTGACGTGCTCACTCCCGACTACGACGTGGTAGCCCGATTCCAGGGCGGACCTAACGCCGGACACACTCTTGAGTTCGAAGGCAAGAAATATGTGCTCCGGTCTATCCCCTCCGGTGTGTTCCAGCATGGCCAGACCAATATCATCGGCAATGGAGTAGTACTTGATCCGGTACTGTTCCGCGAAGAAGCCGAAGCGCTCGAAAAGAGCGGAACCGACCTACACAAAGTGTTGAAGCTATCGAAAAAAATCCACCTCATACTCCCCACCCACCGCTTGCTTGACGCGGCCAACGAACGGGCCAAAGGTGGAGCTAAAATCGGCACCACCGGTAAAGGCATCGGCCCTACATATACCGACAAAGTAAGCCGCAACGGTCTGCGACTCGGCGACATATTCCACAATTTCGGCAAAAAATACGAGGCTGCACGCAACCGTCATGTTGCGATGTTGCGCTCGATGGGCGAAGAGCCTGAATTTGCCGAGCTGGAAGCAAAATGGCTTGATGCAATCGAATATCTGCGCACATTCGACATTATCGACAGCGAGCATTATATGAACCATTGCCTCAACGAAGGCAAGAGCGTGCTATGCGAAGGCGCTCAAGGTACAATGCTCGACGTCGACTTCGGCAGCTATCCGTTTGTCACATCATCCAACACAATCTGTGCCGGAGCGTGTGCCGGACTTGGCGTGGCTCCACGCAAAATCGGCGACGTCTACGGTATATTCAAGGCTTATTGCACCCGTGTAGGCGCCGGGCCGTTCCCGACCGAACTGTTTGACGAGACCGGCAAACTTATCCGCGACCTCGGCCACGAATACGGAGCAGTGACCGGCCGCGAGCGCCGCTGCGGATGGATTGATCTTGTAGCTCTTAAATACGCAATCATGGTCAACGGAGTCAACAAGCTCATCATGATGAAGAGCGACGTACTCGACGGATTCGACGAAATCAAGGCTTGCGTGGCCTACGAAATAAACGGCGAGCGCGTAGAGGAGTTCCCCTTCTCAATCGAAGAAGATGAAATCAAGCCCGTCTATATCACTCTCCCCGGCTGGAAAACCGATATGACAAAGATGCGGAGCGAAGAGGAGTTCCCCACAGCCTTCACCGACTATATCGCATTCCTCGAAAAGGAACTCGGAACTCCTATTGTAATCGTATCGATTGGCCCGGACCGCGAGCAGACCATCATCCGTAAAAAATAAGCATCATGGCAAAGATAAAACCTTTCCGCGGAGTACGCCCTCCACGCGAACTCGTTACAGAAGTTGCCTCACGGCCATATGACGTACTCAACTCCGAAGAAGCCCGCGCTGAAGCCGGCGACAACGAAAAGTCGCTTTACCATATCATAAAGCCTGAAATAGACTTCGAGCCCGGCACTGACGAGCACGACCCCAAGGTATACGACCGTGCGGTAGCCAACTTCAATGCATTCCAACATAACGGATGGCTCATACAGGACCGGGAAGAGCACTACTACATCTACGCCCAGACCATGAACGGCCATACACAGTACGGATTCGTAATTGCGGCCAACGTAGAGGACTACATGGAGGAGCGCATCAAGAAGCACGAACTCACACGTCGCGATAAAGAAGAAGACCGCATGAAACACGTGCGCATCAACAATGCCAATATCGAGCCGGTATTCTTCGCATTTCCCGACAACGACGAGCTTGAGACGATAATCCGCAATGTTACCGCCGCCGAGCCCGAATATGACTTCACCGCTCCCGACGGTTTCGGCCATCACTTCTGGGTGATTGACGACCATGCCATTATCGACCGCATCACCGAGCTATTCGCAGCCATTCCGGCACTGTACATAGCCGACGGCCACCACCGTACGGCCGCCGCCGCACTCGTCGGCAACGAGAAGGCCAAAAACAACCCCAACCACAAGGGCGACGAGGAATACAACTACTTCCTTGCAGTAGCATTCCCTGCATCACATCTCAACATTATCGACTACAACCGCGTAGTCCGCGACCTCAATGGGCTTAACCCAGAAGAGTTTCTTGAAGCTCTGAAAAAAGACTTCTGCGTAGAGGATAAGGGCACCGAAGAATACCGTCCCGCTGCATTGCACAACTTCTCACTCTACCTCGAAGGAAACTGGTATAGCCTTACTCCGCGCGAAGGAAGATACAACGATGCCGACCCTATAGGCGGACTCGACGTGACTATATCAAGCGACCTTATTCTGCGAGATATCCTAGGAATCCACGACCTGCGTTCCGACAAGCGTATCGATTTCGTAGGCGGCATACGCGGCCTCGGCGAACTGAAACGCCGCGTAGACTCCGGCGAGATGAAAGTAGCCCTGGCGCTCTACCCGGTATCTATGGAGCAGCTGATGAGAATCGCCGACACCGGCAACATCATGCCACCCAAGACCACATGGTTCGAGCCCAAACTACGCTCGGGCCTGGTGATACACAAACTTGAAGACTGATGGAATATTCACTGCGCCATCACGGCATAGTGACCGGCATAAGCTCACGGACGCTATCGGTATCGATAGCGTCCGGAGCCGATTGCTCCGGATGTGCGGTCAAGTCGGTATGTCATCCGGGCGGAAAACCGCAGGATGAGATTATTGTCAAAGCCACTATTCCCCGCTCGGAAAGAACCAGTAATTTCCACATAGGCGACAAAGTGGAAATATCCATCACTACTTCAAAGCGTATGCGAGCCATACTTATGGCGCTTGTCATGCCATGCCTGCTGTTGGTCTGCGGTACATTCACAGCCATATGGCTGGGCACATCACAGACGATGGCCGCCACAATGGGAATTGCCGTCACCGCAATCTATTATATCATTCTGTATATCTGTCGCGACAGACTGTTAGCTAATCCCGAATGGATTGTATCAGGATAACATGTCCGACACATTAGCATACTACAACACAAGACAGATATCCATCCTCTCTACTCCCTGACTCTCTGATACCTTTTTTAACAAATATCCAAATATGTCCATAATCAGTGCAATTATCGTGCTTGGAGGGATTGGGTTGCTGAGTGCAGCCATCCTTTATGTAGTATCCAAGCGATTTTATGTCAAAGAAGACCCGCGCATTGCTTTGGTGGAAGAACTCCTCCCGGGAGCCAACTGTGGAAGTTGTGGCCGGTCGGGATGCCACGATTTCGCATGTACATGCGCTACGGCTGCGTCTCTTGACAATCTCGTGTGCCCCGGTGCAGGCGAGGAGGCAATGAAAAAAATTGCCGATATTGTCGGACTCGCACCAAACATTGCCAAGCCACAGGTAGCAGTACTCAAATGCTATGGTACATGCGAGAACAGACCGATGACCGCCAGCTACGACGGGCCGGCATCGTGTGCCATGTTACACACCACAGGTTCAGGTACCACATCATGTCCTTTCGGATGCCTTGGGTGCGGCGACTGTGTGAAAGCATGCCGTTTCGGTGCCATGTATATGGATCCTGTGACAGGCTTGCCGGTCATTGACCCGGAAAAATGCACCGGGTGCGGAGCGTGCTCAAAAGTATGTCCGCGCCATATAATCGAACTCCGCGACAAATGGCCGCGGGGCATGCGCGTATGGGTAGCCTGCTCCAACCGCGAGAAGGGAGCTGTGGCTCGCAAAGAATGCAACGCAGCCTGCATCGGATGTGGCAAATGCATGAAAGCATGCCCTCACGACGCAGTGTCGGTAACTGACAATCTTGCATATATCGACTTTACGAAATGCAAGCTATGCCGCAAATGCGTGCTCGCCTGTCCGACAAGCGCTATCCACGACGCCGGATTCCCCATATCGGCGGCCGATATGGCTGCAATTGCCGAGCGCAAGCGCAAAGAGGCGGAAGCCAAAAAAGCAAAGGAAAGCAATGTTGAACCGAAAGATTGATTAACCCGTATGCGTACATTTCATATCGGTGGAGTGCATCCGCCTGAAAACAAACTGACAGAATCAGCAAAAATCATAAACACCGAACTTCCCCGGGAAGTAACTCTGACTTTCGGACAGCACATCGGGGCTCCTGCTAGATGTCTCGTAAAAAAAGGAGATTATGTCGACAGAGGCTCTGTCATCGCCGAAGCCTCCGGATTCGTATCGGCCAACGTACACACTCCGATTTCCGGTACCGTAACCAAAGTCGACCAGATAAAGATGCCTAACGGAATGCCATCTCCATCAGTGACGATTGCCGCATTAGATGATGACCATGAGAAAGACCTCAGGACAATAAGCGACCTCACACCACTGCGCGGCGATGACGAAATAGAGGCTCTCGACCCGAAAGCTATCATTGACATTGTAGACAAAGCAGGAATCGTAGGACTTGGAGGCGCAACATTCCCCACAAAAGTAAAACTGTCTCCCCCTCCGGGAATGAAAGCCGACCTGGTAATCATAAATGCTGTCGAGTGCGAGCCATACCTCACCAATGACCATGCTCTAATGCTCGAAGAACCCGACGCGATACTCGCCGGGACAAGACTCCTGATGAAGGCCGCGGGAGTGGAACGAGCTATAATCGGTGTCGAGGCGAATAAGCAGAACGCTATAGACCTCTTGCGCCGGCGTATTGCCGAACTCGGCATCAATGGCATCTCCGTGACAGAACTGACGGTGAAATATCCCCAGGGCGGCGAGAAACAGCTCATCGAAGCAATAACTGGAAAAAAAGTCCCCTCCGGCTCCCTGCCTATTGCCACCGGCGCGATAGTGCAGAATGTAGCTACTGCCTATGCAATATATCAGGCTGTACGCTTCGGACAGCCTCTGATTGAACGAGTAGTGACCGTTACCGGTCCCTCGGTACAACGTCCCGGTAACTATCGTACAGCCATCGGAGTATCCGTAGCCTCTCTTATCCAACAGGCCGGAGGAGTACCTGCCGACACCGGTAAAATTATCCTCGGAGGCCCTATGATGGGAAAAGCGATTGTCAATATCGACGCACCGACAACCAAAGGAGTGTCAGGCATACTGTTGCTTCCTGAAAGTATGTCGCAACGCCCGCGCATCGAACCATGCATCAGATGTGCACAATGCGCATTCGCATGCCCGATGGGGCTTGAGCCGTTCCTGCTCGCCACACTCTCAAGATTCGGCGAATGGGAAGAAGTCGAAAAAGAGAAGATTATGAACTGTGTCGAATGTGGATGCTGCAGCTACAGCTGCCCCTCGTCACGACCGATTCTCGACTTCATACGATTAGGGAAACAGACCGTAGGCGCCGCTATCCGGGCACGCCAAAGCCAGAAAAAGTAATCTTCCCGGATAATACTCAAATATTTCAGAACAGTCACATAACAGCAATGAACCAATTATTAACCATATCGGCATCGCCCCACCTGCACACAAAGCGGACAGTAGCGTCATGCATGTGGCATGTAGTCGTGGCCCTTCTCCCCGCACTTGCCGCCTCTCTCTACTTCTTCGGTTTAGGAGCCGCGATTGTAGTGCTTACAGCAGTAGCCGGGTGTGTCGCTTTCGAATATATAATAAACCGCTGGATGTTCGGGCGCCCATCCACCATATTGAATGGCAGCGCAGTGCTTACCGGACTTCTTCTCGCCTTCAACCTACCCTCCAATCTGCCCATATGGATTGTACTTATCGGCTGCCTCGTCGCAATCGGTATCGGCAAGATGTCGTTTGGCGGACTTGGCTGCAACATATGGAATCCGGCACTGGTAGGACGAGTGTTCCTGCTTATTTCCTTCCCGGTGCAGATGACCTCATGGCCACTGCCTCTTGTCAACCGATGGGCATATGCCGACGCAACGACAGGAGCCACTACTCTGGGGATACTCAAAATGGGAGGAGACCCCTCGTCGATAGATTTATGGCAAAGCGCTACAGGCGCAATAGGTGGCTCGCTTGGCGAGGTAAGCGCAATCGCGCTGGTAATCGGCGTAGTCTACCTTCTGGCAATGCGCGTCATCACTTGGCACATACCGGTAGCCATTATAGGCTCCGTAGCGTTGTTCACCCTCTGCATAGGAGGTAATATCGGTATAGAATTACTGTCTGGAGGCCTTCTGCTCGGCGCCTTCTTCATGGCCACCGACTATGTGACTTCGCCTATGTCGCGCAAAGGGATGCTTGTCTACGGCATAATGATTGGTATAATCACAATCGTTATACGACGCTGGGGAGCATATCCAGAGGGTATGTCATTCGCAATACTGCTCATGAACAGCTTTGTACCGCTCATCAACCGCTATATCAAGCCCCGCAAATTCGGAGAAAGGAGGGTAAAGAAATGAAGAAATTACCATCCACATTATTGAATATGGTGCTGTCGCTCGGCATCATCACAATCGTGGCCTCCTCCCTTCTGGCATGGGTCAACAGCCTCACCGCCGGTCCGATTGAAGAGGCTCAGCAGAAAGAAGAGATTGAGGCTATCAAATCGGTAACACCACCATTCGACAATAACCCCAAAAGTCAGGAATGGAAATGGACACCGGACAACGACACCATACCGTTTATGGTATATCCGGCCATGGAGAATGGCAATCTGGTGGGAGCGGCCGTAAAGGGCTACACTAAAAACGGATTCGGAGGCGAAATCCGTATCATGTACGGATTCAGTACCGACGGCTCAGTCACCGGATATCAGGTGCTCTCACATGCTGAGACACCCGGCCTTGGCGCCAAGATGCAGGAATGGTTCCGCATGGATATAGGCAACCGCAGCGTCATCGGTAAAAATCCCACAACCACATCAATGTATGTAGCAAAGGATGCAGGAGGCGCCATCGACGGCATCACCGCGGCTACAATCACATCCCGCGCCTTTCTTGAGACCCTGCGCAATTGTTTCACTGCTTTCGAAGCCTATAAGACCGACCACGGATTCTCCACCACTCCATCATGCATGGCCGGCGAGGGAACTACCGGAGCCACTACCCACACATCATCTAAAGAGTAAGACATGAATAAGCTACGTATAATATATAATGGTCTCATAGCCGAGAATCCGACTTTCGTATTGCTTCTCGGCATGTGCCCTACCCTCGGCACTACCGGATCGGCAATGACAGGCATGTCGATGGGACTTGCCACAACCGGCGTGCTGATATGCTCCAATATAGCCATCTCTGCAATAAAGTCGCTTGTGCCTGACAGAGTACGCATCCCCGCCTATATCGTAGTGATAGCTACATTTGTGACTCTCCTACAGATGTTCATGGCCGCCTACCTTCCGGAACTCAACGCCTCGCTCGGCATCTTCATCCCGCTTATCGTGGTAAACTGCATACTGCTCGGACGCGCTGAAGCATACGCGTCGAAGCACACGGTATCCGATTCCTGCTTCGACGGAATAGGTATCGGACTCGGCTTTACCCTGGCTCTGACTCTTCTTGGAGCAGTACGCGAGATACTCGGCGTAGGAACTGTGTTCGGACTACGTCTGTTTCCCGAGACATTCGGCTCGCTGGTATTTGTCCTCGCACCCGGCGCTTTCATTGCCCTCGGATTCCTTATCGCATTGATCAACTACATTAGAAACCGCTCCTGACCATGCTTACATATCTTTCGATAATCGTTACGGCGATATTTGTCAATAATATCGTTTTCGCACAGTTCTTAGGCATATGCCCGTTTCTCGGTGTATCAAAAAAACTGAGTTCTGCCGTAGGCATGGGCGCTGCGGTAATGTTTGTAATGACCCTTGCCACCTGCGTCACCTGGCTCGTCCAGCATGGCATTCTCGAGCCATGGGGCCTCGGCTACATGCAGACGATTGTGTTTATCCTCGTTATCGCGGCCTTGGTACAGATGCTCGAGATAATCATCAAGAAGATTGCCCCCGGACTATATCAGGCACTTGGTGTATTTCTCCCGCTCATCACCACCAACTGTGCCGTACTTGGCGTGGCCATTCTGGTAATACAGAAAGGGATGAATCTCGGCGAATCCATTGTATATGCTGTTGCTACAGCCATCGGCTTCACTCTCGCACTGGCTGTATTCGCCGGCATACGCGAACACCTGCGCCTTGTCGACGTCCCGGCCCCCATGCGCGGGATACCCATCGCACTCATATGTGCAGGCATGCTTGCCATGGCCTTCATGGGATTTTCAGGCATCACCATAGGATAAGAGCATCTTTTCCGTCAAAATACACAAACTGCGCGGTGACACCAAAAAAATACAGGGATGTCACCGCGCAGTTCTATTATATCCTCACCACACTCATCCACCCTCATTTGCATCCACGCCGACAGTATCAGAGAGGTTTGGTGATGTGGAGTTTTTTGGCTAAATTTGCAGGAAATTTCACATAGCGCAACTAAGATATACAACAATATAATTATGAACGAGTTAGCAAAAAACTACAGTCCTGCGGAAGTAGAAGACAAGTGGTATGCCTACTGGATGGAGCACAATCTGTTTGGCTCCACACCCGACCAGCGCGAGCCTTACACCATTGTAATACCGCCGCCAAATGTAACAGGCATTCTCCATATGGGCCACATGCTCAACAATACCATACAGGATATCCTTACACGCCGTGCGCGTATGGAGGGTAAAAATGCTCTGTGGGTACCCGGCACTGACCACGCATCAATCGCCACAGAGGCTAAAGTTGTAGCTAAACTCGCTAAAGAAGGCATTAAGAAGACCGACCTTACCCGCGAGGAATTTCTCAAACATGCATGGGCATGGAAAGAGAAGCACGGCGGCATAATTCTGGAACAGCTGAAAAAACTCGGTGCATCATGCGACTGGAGCCGCACGGCGTTTACAATGGACGAACTCCGCTCGAAGAGTGTGATTCGTGTATTCGTAGATCTCTACCGCAAGGGACTCATCTACCGCGGAAAGCGTATGGTAAACTGGGACCCAAAAGCATGTACAGCACTGAGTGATGCGGAAGTTATCTACCGCGAAGAGCACAGCAAGCTCTACTATCTGCGCTATAAAATCGCAGGCGAGGACGGATATGCGATTGTGGCCACCACACGTCCCGAGACCATAATGGGAGACACCGCGATGTGCATAAACCCCAATGACCCCAAGAACCAGCATCTCCGCGGCAAACGCGTTATCGTGCCTCTCGTAAACCGCGAGATTCCGGTCATTGAGGACGACTATGTCGACATCGAGTTTGGCACAGGCTGTCTGAAAGTGACTCCGGCCCATGACATGAACGACAATATGCTCGGTCAGAAACACAATCTCGACACAATCGACATATTCAACGAAAACGGCACTATCAGCGAAGCAGCCGGAATGTATGTAGGCATGGACCGGTTTGATGTACGCCGTCAGATTGCAGCCGACCTTCAGGCTGCCGGCCTCATCGAGAAAATCGAGGAATATGAAAACAAGGTGGGATACTCCGAGCGAAATCCTGACACAGCCACCGAACCCCGTCTCTCCGACCAATGGTTTGTCAAGATGAGCGAAATCGCCAAACCGGCCCATGCAGCTGTGATGGACGACGATATCCGATTCATCCCCGAGAAATTCAAAAACACCTATAACCACTGGATGGAAGGCATAAAGGACTGGTGTATCTCACGTCAGCTGTGGTGGGGACACCGTGTGCCCGCATATTATCTGCCCGACGGTTCGTATGTCGTAGCCGAAACTCCTGAAGAAGCCCTTGAAATGGCAATAAGCCGGACCGGCGACTCATCCCTGACTATAGGCGACATACGTCAGGACGAAGACTGCCTCGACACATGGTTCTCATCATGGTTGTGGCCTATCACACTGTTCAACGGCATCCTTGACCCCGACAACGAAGAATTCAAATATTACTATCCCACAGCCGACCTTGTCACCGGTCCCGACATCATCTTCTTCTGGGTAGCACGCATGATTATGGCCGGATACGAGTTTGCAGGCAATATGCCGTTCCGCAACGTATACTTCACCGGTATCGTACGCGACAACCTTGGCCGCAAAATGTCAAAGCAGCTTGGCAACTCACCCGACCCGCTGGAGCTTATCAAGCAATATGGCGCCGACGGTGTACGCATGGGCATGATGTTGTCGGCTCCTGCCGGAAACGACATTCTCTTCGATGACAAACTATGCGAACAAGGTCGTAACTTCTGCAACAAAATCTGGAACGCATTCCGCCTTATAAAGGGCTGGGAGGTGTCGAATACGGCAGTTCAGCCTGAAAGCGCTGCAAAAGCCATTGAGTGGTTTGAGGGTAAACTGGGCGAAACAGTTGCCGAGGTCAACGACCTCTTCTCCAAGTTCCGCATCTCGGAGGCTCTGATGGCTGTATACCGTCTGTTCTGGGACGAATTCTCATCGTGGTATCTCGAAATGGTAAAACCGGCCTACGGCTCACCCATCGACAGCGCCACATATGCCGCCACACTCGGATACTTCGACAGCCTTCTGCGGATGCTCCATCCGTTCATGCCATTCATCACTGAAGAACTGTGGCAGCACCTTGCAGAGCGTCACGACGGAGAATCAATCATGTACGCTCCGATGCCTGAGGCAAAATGCACTGACAGCACTCTGCTCTCGGCTATGGAACGCGCCAAAAGCGTAATAAACGGTGTGCGCGGTGTGCGTGCATCAAAGAACCTCTCGCCGCGCGATGCACTTTCGCTCAACGTAATCGGAGAATGGAATCCTGGACTCGATTGCGTTATCAGCAAGCTCGCCAACCTCGATGCCATCACCTCCGTGACCGAAAAAGACCCGGCAGCCGCATCGTTCATGGTCGACACAACCGAATTCAACGTGCCTCTGCGCGGAGCCATCGATATCGAGGCCGAACTTGAACGCCTCAATAAGGAGCTCGCCCATTATGAAGGATTCCTTGCGTCGGTCAATAAAAAACTGTCAAACGAGCGCTTTGTCAACAATGCTCCCGCCGCTGTAGTCGAACTCGAACGACGCAAACAGAGCGACGCAACCGACAAGATTGCTGCCATCAAGGCATCAATCGCAGGTCTTGCCCGATAAAAGACATCACCATACTAATATCGATTATGACGCGGCGTGCCGCGTTGCATCAACCCCGCAATACACCGGATGTTCATGCAACGCTACACACCGCGTTGGTTTTAACGGAAAATGCTTTATCATCAAACATGTCAATCAAGAACGCAAAAACATTCAACGGCTCAGAGACTGTAATCGAACTTATCCGCCATGATTACAACATACTGCCGATACTGAGCCGTTTCAATATACCTCTGGGATTCGAAAGCAAACGTATCGACTGCGTATGCAGAGAAAACGATATCGACCCGCAGGCTTTTCTGTTTATCGTCAATTTTATCCTTAACGGAACTATCGATTCAGACCTCCTGCCGGCAATCTCACCAATCGCTATTGTGGAGTTTCTGCAAAACAGCCACGACTACTTCCTGAAATACAAGTTCCCGCATATACGCCAGAATCTCACATCGGCGCTTGAGGAGACACACAATGACATAAATCCCGCCATCATCGCCTTCTTTGATTCATATCTGGAAGAGGTGAAAAAGCACTTTGCCTACGAAGAGAAAAAAGTATTCCCCTACATACGCGCGCTTGTAAGCGGGGAGCCTACAAGCTACAACATAAACGTATTCAAAAAACATCACGACGAAGTCGGCGAAAAGCTCACGGAGCTGAAAAACATCATACTCCAATTCTATACCACAAGCCAGCCCAACAAGATGTATGACGTGCTCGTCGACCTCTACAACGCCGAGGAAGATCTTGAGAGCCATTCGGAAATCGAGAATCACATACTCATACCTCTTATTGCCCAGAAAGAGATTACACGCGACAACACCCTGCAATGAAACCCCTGAACATCCTCATCGTCACCTCTTCGCAGATAATCGCAGGAGGGTTGCATGCGACACTACAGCGTATGCGTACTCTCTCTACAGGCGACATCTGCACCATCGAACCGGATAAAGTCGCCGACTACATAGAAAAAAATCCCGCACGACTGCTTCTTATTGACCCCATTGGCATAAACCGGGCCGACCTCGACAGTCTGCGTAAATCTCTGCCACAAGCTACTCTCGTGGCAATCTGTTCGTGCCTGCTCCCAAAAGAATACACCAAAAGCTACGACTATACCCTATCCATTTATGACAATCCATCGTCATTGGCCGACATCATCGGCCGCATGAACACTGATGCTGCCAATAATGAAGATACTAAAAGTCTAAGCCAACGCGAGAAGGAAGTTGTGGTAGGCATCGTGAAAGGCCTTAGCAACAAAGAAATCGCTGCCGAAATGAATGTCTCGGTCAACACAGTGATGACCCACCGGCGCAACATAACCGCCAAATTGCAGATTCACTCTGCCGCAGGACTTACCATCTATGCGATTGTAAGCAAACTCGTGCGCCTCGACGAAATCAGCACACATCTGCCTGTATAAAAAGTCACAAAAATCTTCAGGCGACACCGGCCAGACAATCACTCGTCGTCATACCACAAAAAAATGGGGCTGCACTTATCACATTTTGAGTGCAGCCCCGCGCATATGTAACCTTGAAGCGCTTGATATATTTTATCTGATATCGACTCCTAAACACCCTCTCTTACTTCTTTTCCAGCAGAATGGACACATTGTTCCACTCCGAAGCCATGTCAAGCACCGACAGCATTTCGGGCCATTCCGATACGGGAAGAACACCCTTATTGTATCGCTTTATTATATCGACCTGTAGCTTGTCGGGAGATACCAATGTAGTGTTTGCCGAGAAAGCCCCCGATTCATTTAATATTAACCGATTGAGCCCTGAAAGCGAACTCTCATTTACAGTATATCCCGACGGAATATCCACACTGATACGCGTAACGTACTCGCGGGGTGTGCCGAAATAAGCATCAACATCACGTTCGCGGTCTGACGGAAGCAACTCGAGCTGATCGCAGAAAAGTTTGCCAAGAGAAAGGATGACATTATTGCCGGCACGCTTTACGAGATTATCCATCTTATACGACAACTCATACACAAGAGCGGTGCTGTCGGGATTTATACCAAGGCTCGTCACCTTACCGTCAACAAATTCCGACGGATACTCGCCATGATACTCCCTGATTTCATTCTTGAAGTCCTCCTTCTGCTCTTTACGTCCATCGGCATAACGCTCCATTCGTTCGGCTGCTCTCTTCTTGTTTTCCTTAACACTGACTGTATGTCCGTATCGTGACAGGTATTTGCGATAGCCTTCATTTACATCCTCTTCCGAAAGAATCGGAAATGCATGCCTCTTGGCGGCACCGGTGTGTATCTCCTTGCGATTGATATCAATCACACTGCCGTCAATGACTGCATCAACATATGTAATATTACGATTTTTGGCCAAAGTCGTAGCCGGCAATCTAAAGTAATTGTCGCCATCGGGCACTTTCTTCCGCTCTTTTGGCTTACGCCACATCATCGCCACACGCCCATTAGCACCAGGAATCATGTCCGATGGAGAATATATCCCGTTTTTGGGAGGAAAATAGTAGCGCGAGGAATCACCTTGCAGACTGGTGAAAAATATCGTATTGTTTAAATTAATTACATCGTACAGCGGCTCCTGGTCTGGGACAGACGACAGACCCGCCTCTATCGGAAATTTATGAGCCTTAAGCAGACTGTTGTACTGTAAAGCAAAGTCATGCGCATTAAGCCTGGCAAGATTGCCTATATACAGATAGCACAGCAGATTGTAGAGATAATCCGCACCCTCACGCACTGAAATTCGGCCATCCTTCACCATTTTTCCTATATCCTTGGCTATCTTATGCCCGTCCTTGAGATAATTCTTCATCACAAGATTCCCGGCCACAGCCCCGTTTTCAAGCCACCAGTCATCCTGGTCCCAACGGTCGCCGATTATCCACTCGGCAGGCGGATTGCACTGCATGCCGTCAAATCGCGCGCTTTTAGGGGTAAAGTCACTGCTGTTTCGGCGGTTGAACAGATACATCTTTATTTGAGGCGACTGCTGCGACTGATTGTACCACAGGCGCGGCTCCTTCGCCGAAATATCGGCAATCTCCAGATCCAGCACATAATTGCCGTCATCATCGCGTGTCACATCAAAATCCGGGGCACCGTTAAGTATACGGTATTGCGCAGTCAGATTGTCATCAATCACACAATGTATACGGTAGTTGAGTATCGGAGCCGACTCTTTAAGATAAAACGTAAGCGGATCCGGATGCACATTCTGCATACGGGTCTCAGTGTAAAAGAATACATCTATGTCATCCCCGACCTCAAGACCGGGAATAGCAAGTTTACGGCGCTTATTCTCGCCTGTTTTGCCCTCCTCGACCTCCACGAAATCGGACGTGTCAATGTCCACTATTCGATTGTCGGTTTTTATGAGACGTGCTCCCATCACATGACGGTTTTTCTCATAACCCTCGAAATAATTTTTCTTATTGTCGATACCGAAATCAAATTCGGAATACTTCTCCAACGCGGCCTTGTCGTTGATATGTATCAGCATGCGGGTAAGATGCCCGGCCTCTATACGCGCCCGCCGGGATATCGTAGGGAGCATCATCGGTCCCGGACGAACTCCAACACCGGTCTTTTTCTTGGCATCGAAATTCTCATATATGGCCTTGTATACGGCCGACTCGTTACGATACTTTTCCGGAATATCCCTTACCTTGAAAGCCGGCAAATCCATCGAATACACATCGGCGCGCACTGTATCGGCAAAAGCCCGGTATTCAGCCATACTGTCGGCATGCATGGCAACAATACCCAACAGCAAAAATGTAAAAAGTACAAATTGTTTCCTCATATGTTATAAGCTGTAACGGTTATGGTTTTCTAAGTTCGACCTGGAGGCTGCAGGCTTCTTTCCATGCTGAAAGATGATTGTTCCATTCAGGGATATCAGCCAGCGGGATACGGGTTCTGACCACCTCCATGCGTTTTGTCATAGACACCGTACTACCATCGCATGCAAACGTGCATGAGAAACGGCCATATGGACACTCCGACTCATAATTCTCCGGCAATACGGCACTGTAGCCATCTGGCATCTCTACGACAGTGCGTCTCTCTACTGATGCGGGCACATAAAACTCAAGGTCAGCACGGCGGTCGTCAAGATCAATACGTTCGCCAAATGGCCCGTCAGAAGAATTAAGGTCAATATATATAGCATCTGAAGCCTCTGTTATGGCCGACTTATTATATACCGGAGCGGTGAGAGTAACAAATCCCGGCACAGAAGTATCATACACAATACTGTCTTTACAGGCGACCATATTAGAAGCAGGCACAAGCATTCTGGCCAACAATTCATTCACATGCTGGCTTGGAACATTATTGAATATTGACACAAAACGTTCGGCCATATCCTCCCGACAGCTACGCACCGCCTTTCCGGCAAGGCCTTCCGAAGTAAGCCTGTAATCATACGTTATCACATCGTCCGACATCCGCGGCGATTCCTCCGGGATATTCACCATCTCATATCCGTCAGGCAGTATCATCATGGCATCCTTCCCACGTATACCCCATGGTATATGATACATTGAAATCTGTCCGTTGGTCGGGTCAAGAAACAGAGAGGCACCCTCTTTACGAGGAACAATGCATATCATATGGTTGGAAGCCGACAGCGACGGATTCTCTGCAATGCCGTATGGTATGGAACGCGTTCCCACTATGGCCACATATGCATCTATACCGTTGCGGTTAAGCAATGTGGCAAGCAGCATGGCCATCCCCTTGCAATCGCCATAGCGCTTGCGCAGCACTTCGGCCGGTGTGTCCGGACGATATCCGGCCTCTCCTTCCTCAAAAGCCACATACCGAACATTGTTCTGAACATACCGGTAAAGACGCTCTATGACTTTGTCGCGGTCTTTCGTGTCGCCAAGTATATTCCTGACAATACCTGACACATCAGGAATCACAGTATCCACATCAAGAAGCCGGCGATGATAGCGGTAAAGCGAATCTGTATCCGGGAAATACCCCTTTACCATTATATATGGCAGAGAAGCCTTGGGCGACGGTGCCGACTTATCGTCAGCCGCCGGACCGACATCAGTCAGCGTATAAGTTATCCTACGTGAACCATCAGGCGCCTTTGTATCTGACCGCACTATACCCTCCGCAGGAAAATTACAGTCAAGAAGTTCGATGCCCGGAAGTGAAGCCGGTATATCCACAGAGATTGTCTTATTGCGTATCGGATACTCGTCAAGAGGAAAAATGCCGGTAAAATATGCCGGGTCGGTAAAGGTACGACGAAACTGAGCCTTTGCCTTCTTGTTGCTGCTTAGAAAGAATTCAAAGAAACATACCTTACTGTCATCGTGGAACACCGTAGGTGAATTAGCATTACGGTATTGCGGCTTCCCTCCCGATGCTTTGTCGAGACGTATGTTATTGTCATGAAATATATGAGGCTGTATTTTCTCCGAACGTCTTGTAGCAAGATACTCGTCGGCAACTGTATGCACAACCTCAAAGCCTCCTTTTACCTGCACAAAACGATACGACTCCTTCCCCTCGGATATCACAACATTATCGTCGGGAACAACGGCGTCGACCTGCATTATGGCTGCAATAGTGAGCACTGTGGCTGTTAAAATGCGTTTTGTCATGTCGGATAAGGTTAAAAGTCTGTTTAAAATTCTCTAATTTACGCACATGACAGCTAAAAAAGTGTGACAAAAATCACACTTTTTCAATATTACACCAAAAAAGAACACAAAGTCGGAGAAAAAGACTATTTACACATCCTTGCACGCATCCTCGACAATGTCTCCCGTGTCACACCGAGATATGACGCTATCGCAGAAGTCGACATGAAACTCTTGACATCCGGCATCCGTTCGAGAAGTTCGACATATCGCGACTCGACCGACTGACAGCGGTATGATATGCCTCTCATCATAAATGCATAGGCTATGGCATACGTAAACCTCAGCCGGTAATCGGGAGATATTGTATCCATATACTCGACAACCGTATCCAGCGCAAGCGCCGATACCTCCGACTTACACAATGCCTTAACATCAAAACCGGATTTCCGGCCGGGCATCATCGAGATATACGAGCCCACAAGTTCGTCGGCAAAAGCAAGAGAGCATGTCTGGTCATCGCCCTTGTAGTCAGGTCTTACAAATGCAAATCCGCCGGAATTAACCACACCGATATCCGGGGCATTCTCGCCAATTCTACAGAAACATTCACCCTTGCAGTACACGCGGCATTCTCCATGCTCTCGTATATAATCGCGCAGGGGCGACATATCAAACACGTCATAAAGTTTAAGATCGGCCATATCGAGGAAAAGTATGCGGCATATGAAAGTCCGGCTCAGACAGCGACTCCAACATACACAATATGCATGATTACATTTTTCGACTTTAGAGCTTGTTTAATAATAAAGCTATCTCTTGTTTCGTATACCCTGGCGGCAACATTTATTATTAAACAAGCTCCTAGAATTCCCACAGACGCGTCGACAGGTTGAGCATGAATGTGGTAGCTCCTGTATGAGGCTGATCCAAAGCTATTCCGACTGAAAATCTGCTTACATTTATACCGGCACAAGCTGAGAATCCACTGAAAAAGCTGCGGGAATATGTGCCCATGTCGGTACGCGTCTTGTAGTTGTATCCCACACCTATATACAACCTGTCGGAGGGCAACCACTCCACACCGAACACCAGATGGCGGAACAGATTGGAGCCGAACGAATCTTTCTCCTCCATTTCACTGGTGGCAGAGCCGTCGCCGGCATCATAATAAGGCAGATGCCATTTTGTGAGATTCCATGCGGTAACCGACAGACGCAACGGCACATCGGCAAGTTGCTTGCTCAATCCAAGACGCACATCGACAGGCATACGGTCATAACGCTCGTTAAATCTCTTGATTTGTCCTCCGAGATTTGCCACTACAGCCGACAGCGAGACACCCCTGTCGGGGTCATAATAATTGATACCGAGATCGGTGGCAAGCGCAAATGCCGAATATGACTCATAGGCCGAATATATACCCTTGACTGTGATACCGCCACGGAGACTCCCGGTAATATCATGGCTGTATGTAGCGGAAAATGCCATATCCTTGGCCGAAAAAGTACCGGTAATATTCCCCGTCACATCGGCCGCCTTCATATCGCCATAACCGAAATACTGTATCCCGGCTGCCCAGGCTCCATGCTCTCCGGCTGCCATACCGTATCGCACGCCGGCAAAATTTGCGTCGCCGACGTAATGCATATAATTAAGTCCCAGCTGTTTCCCTACCTCCGGACCAAGCAGCCCCGGATTCTGGTCAATCGAGTTTATATCGTCGTCGACAATAGATATATTCACACCACCCAGACCGTAAATACGGCTTGAGGATGTTATATTCAGAAAATTATATGCTGTCGAGCCATCTGCGGCACATAGCGGAATCATACCGCCGGCCACAAGCGCGACTATAAATGATATTATATGATTTCGTATCGTCATTACTGTTACCATTGCAGGAAGCGCGCATGCGATTCCTATATTTTAGAAACGTGCTTCTTCACGCCATATTGCGCCCCGCATCCGGGAAAATGCAAATAAACTTAAAACATCGCTAAACAAATCGAAAATTGCGGACATACTGTTGCATTTAACACAACAGCACTATAAATTTGCATATGTCACAATGCTGGACGCCTCTCTTGCCGGCATTGCAGCACCATACCACTCACATGTTTTATGATTAAAAAATCTACTCCTGACTTATCTCTACTGCCCCTCTCCACTCTCCTGCTTATTGCGGCACTTCTATTGTCGGCACGTTCGGCTCACGCACAAATGCGTAGAATAGCCGTACACACAACAGACCAGTCACTCGCCCTCACAGAAATAAATCCCGGTCATAACTTCTGCGCCGATGTAATCGAGGCATATGACTTCGAGACCGTCGACGAGCCTCCCACATTTCCCGGCGGATACGGTGCTCTGATGCAGTTTATCAACGCCTCCCGCACATACCCTGCTGCTGCATACGCCCGAAAAATACAGGGACGTGTACTATGCTCTTTTATAGTACAGCCTGACGGTGAGATAACCCACATCAATGTACTCCGCGGCATCGAACCTTCGCTTGACAGGGAAGCAGTAAGAATACTTGACGGCATGCCGCGCTGGCACGCTGGACGAATGGGCGGCAACAATGTGCCGGTATACTGTATATTCCCAATAACATTCAGATTATAAGTAGATTACAAACAGCATCAGATAGCGTGTCAGGATTCATCTCCCGACACGCTATCAACTTTATGGGAGTTTATCATCATTTTTCGGGAAATTAGTGTTATATTCGCAAACGAAATAACCTCAAATACATTTTGATTATGGCAAACAAACGTAATCTCAAGAAGGCTGTAAAAGCCGTATGCGGCAACATAGCCGGCGAATGCATCATCGCACGCAACCTCATCCCGGGAATCGATGCCGACAAGATGAATAAGACTGTAATCGATATAGCCGACCTCCAGTACCAGACTATTGCCAACGTATCATTCTCATTCGACAAAGGCAAAAAGGCATTTGAAAACGCTCATGACTACAAGGTGGCCCGCGACAAATATTTCCGCAAAGCCTACACAAAGCTCACCTCCGACTTCAATAAAGGCATTGAAGAAATCGTGGCTCAGATGAACGAAGCCCTCCCGGCCGCACAGAAAGAAGCCAACGTTGCCGCTGCAAAATAAGTAAAACATTACGGATATCCGACAGATTATGGGTTTATCCAAATGGTTGCTGCGTATGGCCGGGTGGACGGTTGAATATACCGTGCCCGACTATCCCAAATGTATAATATGCGTGGCTCCCCACACATCCAACTGGGACTTCATACTCGGCGAACTGACCATACGCTCCATAGGCCGCAAAGCCGGATTTCTGATGAAAGAATCCTGGTTCCGCTGGCCCTTGGGAGTAATATTCAGAGCTATCGGAGGCATACCTGTGCCGCGTAAAAACAAAAAGCAGTCGCTCACAGAGACTATCGTAAAGAAATTCCGCGAATCAACACGTCTGGTACTTGCAATAACTCCCGAAGGCACACGCAAGGCCACGGCAAAATGGCATAGCGGATTCATCTACATAGCCCGCGACGCCGGCGTGCCTCTGGTGCTTGGCGCCATCGACTACAAATACAAGCGTATTGTAGTCGACCGATGCTATACCCCTACAGGCGACATCGAGCAGGATATGCGCAACATCAAAGAATACTACAGTCAGTTTCACGGCCGTTACCCCGATAAATTCATTACCGATTAGCCAATGACCTGCAACAATACAAGGCCTCACCTCAACGGCCCGCTGACAGTGGCGGCAATCGGACTTGACATTGCCACCTCCGACAAGAAAGCCAACCTAAAGGCTGCATCAACAGCAATAGAGGCCATTGCCGGACACGCTGACATTGCCGTTCTGCCGGAGATGTTCTCTACCGGATATATACTTCAGGCCGATACTGCCCGCAATCTCGCCGAGCCATCCGACGGCCCTACGATAGAATGGGCAGCAAAGCTCGCCTCGGCATGCAATCTGGCCATAGCAGGGTCGTTTATCGCGCTCGACCACGACGGTCGGCTGTTCAACCGGGCATTCCTTACCGAGCCATCCGGCGAAACCACCTATTACGACAAGCACCACCTGTTTTCAACCGGTGGAGAGGACAAGGTATATACCTCCGGCCATAAGGCAATACCGACAATACGATTCAGAGGCTGGAATATAGCGTTGGCCGTATGCTACGATTTGCGGTTTCCGGTATGGCTACGCAACAGCCACAACGGATACGATTTGTTGATTATAGTCGCTAACTGGCCCGATTCAAGAGCATATGCATGGAAACACCTGCTAATAGCACGTGCAATTGAAAATCAGGCATACGTAGTCGGATGCAACCGCACCGGAAGCGATGATTTCGGCAACTATTCCGGCACTTCTGCCATAATCGACCCCAAAGGTCAGACTATAGGCACAGAAGCACACCTGTCCGACGGAATACAATGCGTCATGGGGCGTATATCCCACTCCTCACTCTACGAATTCCGCGAAAAGTTCCCGGTACTTCTCCACAGCGACAGATTTACAATCGATTGACAGTCAGTTCGACAATAATTTAAAACAACATAAACAAAGGGGTGCCACTCCATAAAGTGTGCTGAGATTATACCCTTCGAACCTGACGCGGATAATGCCGCCGAAGGGATTGTTTTCCATCCCGGTCATCGGGTCCGGTTTTCCCGGAAACAGGAGCAACACACACATTCTCAGCACCGGAACGACACTGCATATTTTCATACCATCATGCTGAGATACATCCCTGTGCTATCAATAGCTGGCTCCGATTCATCAGGCGGCGCCGGAATCCAGGCCGACATCAAGACAATGTCGGCAATAGGTGTATATGCCATGACGGCAATTACGGCAATTACCGTACAGAACACTCTCGGAGTAACAGCCGTACAGGCCATCCGCCCCGACATTGTAACCGGGCAGATTGATGCCGTATTCGCCGACATCCCCCCAAAAGCCATAAAGATAGGTATGCTGTTCGACGCTCCTACCGCCGCTGCGGTAGCCGATTCGCTCACATGCCACCGCGCCACCAACATAGTGCTCGACCCGGTCATGATTTCCACATCCGGCTCACGTCTTCTTGCCGCAGATGCTGTCGACGTAATAGTACAGCGACTCATCCCGATGGCCGACATCATTACCCCCAACGCAATGGAAGCGGAAGCAATCACAGGCACAAAAAATCCGGAAACCCAGATAGAACTTCTGCGCGAAATGGGTGCGAAGTCAATCTTGATAAAGGGTGGTGACTCCGATACACTTCTTGACATAGTGACCGACTGGCTGTATACTCCGCAAAGAGGCATCATGAAACTACAGGCGCCACGCGTACGCTCAGTCAATACCCACGGCACAGGCTGCACACTCTCTTCGGCAATAGCCTCCTACATGGCAATCGGCCATGATATTGCCAATGCCGTCACGAAATCAAAAGAATATATCTCAGACGCCATTAAGGCCGGAGCCGATGTGGCAATAGGTCATGGACACGGCCCGGTCAACCATCTGTTTGCCCCGTCGGCCATGCTTGTCAGAGAATAATTCCACTGCTGAATTCATCTTTTCCACCGTCCCACGCGTTCTGAATATTAAGAACATGTTTTAGACAAAAACAACATCGATATATTATGGAAGTAACTGTCAACGACAAAAAAATCAATATACCCGACCATACCTCGCTCCAGGGAGCCCTTAATCTGGCCGGAATAAACCCTGAAGGGGTAGCTACAGCTCTCAATGGCGAGGTTGTGCCTCTGACCCAACGCGACTCCACAATCCTCAAGGAAGGCGATTCAGTGCTTGTAATCCAGCCTTTTTATGGCGGATAATCTGTTGCGGATTGCCATCACGCCTCCCGATATACGTCCCGAAGAAGCCGAGGCGATAGCTGCAATACTCGATGCCGGATGGGACTTCGTACACCTGCGCCATCCCGGCGCATCGTTGCGCGACATGCGCAATCTGATTGAAAGCATCGGCCCGCACAATCACCGGCGGCTCAAACTGCATGGACATTTTGACCTGCTGTGCGACTTCAATCTCGGCGGCATACATCTCAACCGGCGCTGCCCTGAAGCACCATCATACTTCAGCGGTAACATATCGCGTAGCTGCCATTCCATAGCCGAAGCCAAAGAATGCGCCCGTAAGTACGACTATATAACGCTCAGTCCGATTTTCACAAGCATATCCAAGCCGGGCTACCATGGCGCCTTCACTGCGGAAGAATTGTCGACAATTCCTCCTAACAAAGTAGTGGCACTCGGAGGCATCACACCGGAAAGAGTGGCCGACATACGTAGTCTCCCTTTCGCCGGATATGCCGTACTGGGCTATCTGTGGGAGGGCGCCGACATGGCAGAGCGCCTTGATGCTTTCGCCTCAATAGAGCGAGGCCAAAGTCCGATTCCTCAATCAGAATAATCATACACACAACACATATGCTTCAGTTCATCACCCATCCATCACCACGCTTCTCCATCACGGAAGAGGTGCGGCTCGTACTCGAAGGAGGCTGCAAGTGGATTCAATTACGCATGAAAGACGCATCTTACGACGAGATGCGTGCCACAGCACTCGAAATAATACCCCTCTGCAAAGAGAACGACGCAATAATGGTAATTGACGACAACGTCAGGCTCACCGACGAACTTCGCGTGCACGGAGTGCATCTCGGCAAGAATGACATGCCCCCCCGACAGGCACGTGAAGAGCTCGGTCCCCATGCAATAATCGGCGTCACTGCCAATACAGCCGAGGATATCCTCGCCATGCGCGGCATCGATGTCGATTACGTAGGCCTCGGGCCATTCCGATTCACCACCACCAAGAGCGCATTGTCACCTGTAATCGGCCTCGACGGATACCGCGACATAATGTCGGCCATACGCAATGCCGGCAGTGAGCTTCCGGTAGTTGCTATCGGCGGAATCACCCTTGACGACATAGACCCGCTGATGGAAACAGGAATCAACGGAGTGGCCATGTCCGGGGCTATAATCAACGCTCCCGACCCAAAAGAATACACCGCAAAGGTAATCGAGGCCCTCAACCGCTATCAATAACACAACAAACAATATACTCTCATTATCAGCAATGGACAGACTTATAATCGGAGGACGCGAGTTTACATCGCGCCTCTTTATGGGAACAGGCAAGTTCAGCAGCAACCGTCTTATGCTTGAGGCGATACTTGCCTCCGGTTCGCAGATGATAACAGTGGCAATGAAGCGTATCGACATGGACAATGCCGACACCGACGACATGCTCGCACACATCAACCGCGACAATGTTCAGTTTCTTCCTAACACATCAGGTGTGCGCAACGCCAAAGAGGCAGTACTCGCAGCCCACCTCTCTCGTGAGATTTTCCATACCGACTTCCTCAAGCTGGAGATTCATCCCGACCCGAAATACCTGTTGCCCGACCCTATCGAGACACTGAAAGCCACCGAGCAGCTTGCCGCCGAGGGATTCCATGTGCTCCCTTACATCCAGGCCGACCCGGTACTCTGCAAACGTCTGGAGGATGTGGGAGCGGCTGCCGTAATGCCGCTGGGGGCTCCTATCGGCACCAACAAAGGACTGAAGACACGCGACCTGCTTGAGATCATCATCGCCGAGAGCAGAGTGCCGGTAGTTGTCGATGCCGGACTCGGCGCACCATCACATGCAGCCGACGCTCTGGAAATGGGTGCCGACGCTGTGCTTGTCAACACCGCGATTGCTGTTGCCGGCGACCCCGTGGCCATGGCCGATGCGTTCCGCCTTGCCGTAGAAGCCGGACGAAAGGCATATCTTGCCGGACTCGGACGCGTAAGCCACCGTGCCGAGGCTTCGTCTCCCCTCACATCTTTTCTCTCATAAAAATACACCTCATTTATCACGACATGAAAATCAACGACATCGACGTACGCAACTATCCGTCGTCGGAAAAAGTATATATCCACGGCAAACTCCACGATATCGACGTACCCATGCGCCGTATCGACCTTACCCCTACTGTAAAGATTGTGAATGGAGAGAAACTCACTCGCCACAACGACCCGGTCTATGTGTACGACACATCAGGCGTATACACCGACCCGTCAGTTACCGTCGACATCAACCGTGGAATCCCTCGTACGCGTGAAAAATGGATTGCAGCACGCGAAGATCTCGAGCAACTGCCCGCAATAACCTCGGAGTACGGACGCCAGCGCGAAGCCGACAAAAGCCTCGACTCCATACGCTTCGCCCACCGCTATGCGCCGCGCCGTGCCAAAGAAGGATGCGCCGTCACACAGATGGCCCTTGCCCGTCAGGGCGTAATCACTCCGGAAATGGAGTATGTGGCTATCCGTGAGAATCTCAACAATGAGGCGCTCGGCATCCACTCCGACATCACACCCGAGATGGTGCGCGAGGAAGTAGCCGCCGGAAGGGCTGTAATCCCTGCCAACATCAACCACCCCGAAAGCGAGCCGATGATTATCGGTCGGAAATTCCTGGTAAAGCTCAACACCAATATCGGAAATTCAGCTCTGTCATCGGGCATAGAAGAAGAGGTAAGCAAAGCCGTATGGAGCTGCTATTGGGGTGGCGACACACTGATGGACCTCTCGACCGGCGACAACATCCACGAAACACGCGAATGGATTATACGCAACTGCCCAGTACCGATGGGTACTGTGCCAGTATACCAGGCTCTGGAGAAAGTCAACGGCGATGTAGCGAAACTCACATGGGAAATATACCGCGACACACTCATCGAGCAGGCCGAACAGGGTGTAGACTACTTTACCATCCATGCCGGAGTGCTTCGCCGACATGCCGACCTCATCTCCGAGCGCCTTACAGGAATCGTAAGCCGTGGAGGGTCGATTATGACTCAATGGGCCGTAATGCATGGAGAGGAAAATTTCCTGTACACACATTTTGATGAAATCTGCGAGATACTTGCCCGCTACGATGTGGCTGTATCGCTTGGCGACGGTATGCGCCCCGGCTCAATCCACGATGCCAACGACACATCTCAGTTCCTCGAGCTCGATGTGCTCGGCGAACTCACCGAAAAGGCTTGGGCCCACGGAGTGCAGGTGCTCATCGAAGGCCCCGGACACGTGCCTATGCATAAGATACGCGAAAACATGGACCGACAGATATCGTCGTGCCACGAAGCCCCATTCTATACCCTCGGACCGCTTACCACCGACATAGCCCCCGGCTACGACCATATCACATCGGCCATCGGAGCCGCACAGATAGCGTGGATGGGCACAGCCATGATTTGCTACGTCACCCCAAAAGAGCACCTTTCTCTCCCCAATCTCGAGGATGTGCGCAACGGTGTAATCGCCTACAAGATTGCCGCCCACGCAGCCGACCTTGCAAAGGGACATCCCGGTGCACAGGTACGCGACAACGCCATGAGCCGCGCACGCTATGAATTCCGGTGGAAAGACCAGTTCAATCTCTCACTCGACCCCGCACGCGCACGCCAATATTACGTAGAGAGCCATAAAGCCGAAGGCGATCATTTCTGCACAATGTGCGGCCCCAACTTCTGCGCCATGCGCATATCACAGTCTGTAGCCGACGACTGCGCTCGTTAATGCCATTTCAATATCTCAAAGATAGAAATCACCCGTCAGGGCCTTGTATGCGTCACTGCCTATCAGTAGGTCTTCTACCTTAGGCGGTGACGCCTTTTTATCTTTGCGCATCTCCCACAACAGCCGAGAGGGCTCCTGTGCACCCGGTTTGGTGAACACTCTCGTCATACGCGACAGCCTGAGCCCGCACAGTTCCATATCAAACATTATATCATTCTGCCGCTCGGCCGGAGACACCATCGACAATATTCCGTCGGCCGACAACAGTCCGCACGCGCAAGCCCGCATTATAACTCCGTAATCCAGGTCGGCACCATGGCGTGCAAGCATGCGTCCTCGGTCCGGAGCCTTGATTTCCGTCTTGAAAAATGGCGGATTGCTCACTACGGCATCGAAACTCACTCCCTGACCGGCATACTCGCAAAAACCGGCATGCTCTATGGCGATACGTCCTGCCCATGGCGATGCGCCGGCATTCACCAGCGCTTCCTCACATGCCTCCTCTACAATATCTATTCCGGTAATAAAGGCATTGTCAAAACGCTGTGCCAGCATAAGGGCAATCAGCCCGCTGCCGGTGCCCACATCAAGCACCGTGGCCATCGAGGCATCAGGCACACACGCCCATGCGCCAAGCAGCACACCGTCGGTACCTACTTTCATTGCGCTCAGCGAATTGGCCACATCAAACCGCTTGAACCGAAACACACTCTCACGCGTCTTGCTCGTTCCCATAATCTTATTTATTTAAGTATTCTCATGAAAATTATATCTTCCCGCTCCCCAAAGTTATGAATTTTTCAATTAACTCCACCCATACCGAAACGAGAAGCATGCCATCGCCGGCATATGCCTATATAAGCAGACATAAACATAGTAAACATCAAAATCGTTATTGAAGTATCATCTAAAAGTGCTATCTTTACAAAAATAAATTACAGAAGCTATGGACATAACATCCTCGAAATTTGAGATCAGTAATTCCGACGTCAAAAAATGTCCCGCCACATGCTACCACGAGTACGCATTCATAGGCCGAAGCAATGTCGGAAAGTCCTCGCTGATCAATATGCTGACACGACACAAGGGGCTGGCGATGACATCGTCGACCCCGGGCAAAACCACTCTTATCAACCATTTCCTTATCAACGGGTCATGGTATATAGTCGACCTTCCCGGCTACGGCTATGCACAGCGTGGCAAGGAGCAGCAGCGGCAGATACGTCGCATTATCGAGGAATATATACTCAACCGACAGCAGATGACATGTCTGTTTGTGCTCGTAGACTCCCGCCACGACCCACAGAAAATTGACATCGAGTTCATGGACTGGCTCGGTGAAAATGGTGTCCCGTTTGCCATCGTATTTACCAAACTCGACAAAATGTCGGCGGCGGCAGCAAAGATTGTGACCGGCAAATACCTCGACAAACTAAAAGAAACATGGGAAGAGCTCCCTCCGGTGTTCTATACATCGAGCCACGACGGACGCGGCAGAGCACAACTGCTCGACTATATCGACGAGCTGAACCAACTCCCCACAATGACTACAGAGGAACTGTCCTACATCAACAGCACTGACAACACCTGACACCCACGAAAATGCCCAACGCATACTTCACCGACGACGAACGCCTGAGGCTTATCGAAATATCCCGACGCCTCCTTCGGCTCACACGCGACATCACACTGCCCGACGATGTGGCGCGGGTACGTGTCATAATGACCGAAGGCATCGAACAACAGCACTGTCCGCGCGACCGCTTCAGCATAAATCCCATAATCCATAATCTCGAAACAGCGCTACTGCTGTGCGAAAAGATTTCGCCCGACCGCAACATGGTGCTAGCCATACTGCTGTTCATACTCTGCAAAAGCGAGTTTATCGAAGAGAAAGAACTTGTAAAGGAATGGGGCGACGACATAGCGCGCCTCATTCGAGGCCTTCTAAAAGTATCTACACTGTATGCCCGGCAGGCGGCAATGGAGAGCGACAACTTCCGAAAGCTGCTCCTCACTTTCGCCGAAGACATACGTGTGATTATTATAATGATTGTCGACCGCCTCGCCATGATGCGTGCAATCAACCATCATCCCGATGAAAAGATGGTTCATGACGTGGCCTACGAGAGCAACTATCTCTATGCCCCGCTATCACATCGTCTGGGACTCTACTCCATCAAAAGCGAACTCGAGGATCTGTCGCTCAAATACACCAACCGACAGACATATACCGACATTGCCCACAAACTCAACCAGACCAAAGCGAGCCGCGACGCATATATCGCCGAATTCATCGCCCCTATAAAGGAAAAACTCGATGCGACTCCCCTGAAATATGAAATCAAGGGACGCACGAAGTCGATATATTCCATCTGGAACAAACTCGTAAAACAGAAAACGGATCTGGAGCATATCTACGACCTGTTTGCTATACGTATCATCATCGACGCCGAACAGGAAAAGGAGAAGAGCGATTGCTGGCTGGCATACTCGCTCATCACCGACATGTACCAGCCCAATCCTTCCCGAATGAAGGACTGGCTCAGCATACCCAAGAGCAACGGCTACGAATCGCTGCATATCACCGTGAAGGGCCCGGGCGACCGATGGGTGGAAGTGCAGATACGCACACGCCGCATGGACCTTATCGCCGAAAAAGGCCTCGCCGCCCATTGGAAATACAAGGGCATAAAGAGCGAAGAGTCACTTGATGCCTGGATGAACAATGTACGCGACATACTCGAGACCGCAGAGACAGGCCCGATGGAGCTGATGAAGAACATGCGCATGGACTTCTACGACAAGGAGGTGTTCGTGTTCACCCCCAAGGGCGACCTCTTCAAGCTCCCCTACGGAGCCACCGTGCTCGACTTCGCTTTCCATATACACACCAAACTCGGCATGTCGTGCACAGGCGCCAAGGTAAACGGACGCAACCAGAAGATAAACTATAAACTCCGCTCGGGCGATACCGTGGAGATAATGACATCCGCACAGCAGGTGCCCAAAATCGACTGGCTGGCATTTGTAGTAACCGGAAAAGCGCGCAACCGCATACGCCAGAGTATCCACGAGATGGAAAACCGCGCTTCCTCCCTCGGTAAAGAACTGTTGGAGCGCCGGCTGAAAAACCGCAAAATCGACCTTGTGGAGGCCACCCTGATGAAACTCATCAAAAAGATGGGCTTCCGCACCGTGACCGATTTCTTCAATGCCATTGCCGCCGAACAACTCGACATCAACGAGGTAATCGAACAATATGTCGCTGTCGACCGCCCGACAGAAACCACACCCGACAAGATATCGGCCGAAGAATTCCAGCTACAGCCTACAGCTCCAGACGATACACGCGGCTCGTCTGATGTACTCGTAATCGGCGAGGGTATAAAAGGTGTCAACTACCGTCTGTCGAAATGCTGCAACCCCATTTACGGCGACGAGGTGTTCGGATTCATATCCTCCGAAGGCGTCATCAAAATCCATCGCAACGACTGCCCCAACGCAGCCAACATACGCTCGCGCTACCCTTACCGGCTCATACCGACCCGCTGGTCAGGCAAAGTGGGCGAGCAGTTCGGAGCCACACTGCGTATCATCGGAAACGACGACATCGGTATCGTCACCTCGATTACCTCCATTATCAACAAGGAATCCTCGACCACCCTGCGCAGCATATCCATCGACAGCAACGACGGAATTTTCCAGGGATTTCTCGGAGTCGGTGTCAGAGACACAGCGGCTCTCAACACTTTAATAAAGAAACTCAAAACCGTAAAAGGCGTAAAAGATGTACAACGCAGCAAATAAACCGCTATTCATTACCACCATCGCATCGGCCATAATATCGGCCGGGATATTGGCAACATCATGCTCCGGCTCTTCGGCAAATGAAGAGAAGGAAGCCTCACTCCTACTGCAACAGGCCGACAGCGCCGCAACAACTCATGATTTCACTCTTGCGCTTGAACTGCTTGACACCATTAAAAGCAAATATCCCGCACAGATTGATATCCAGCGTCAAGCTATGGCTCTGCGGCCCAAAGTAGAAGAGGGCGCCATCATACGCGAAATCGAACAGACCGACTCCCTCTCTGCATATATCGCTTACCGTATCGACTCCATTATGCCGCAGTTTCAGCTCGTACATGACCCTTCGCTCGGAGAAGACTACGACTACTACGTCATAAAGCAATATGCCAAGTCCAACCTATTTTCACGCACGGGTGTAGAGGGACGCGTAGAACCCTCGGGACAATACAAGATACTCTCTTCCCTCACTGCATCGCCGGTCAAACACACATCGATTGCACTCTCTGGCTCCGCAGGAGAAGTCGCGTCAGCCTCAGTGCCCTACGACGGCGAACGCAACTACCGCTCCGGAGGCACCGAGATGATAACCTTCATCGGCGCGGATTGTGACACTCTCGGATACTGGCTCAACAACTCAGCCACTTCCGGCACGGTGAAGCTCATATTCAAAGGCGAGCGCAATTATTCCACCCCGCTTGCAGCCAACGACCGACGTTCGCTTGCCGAAAGCTGGAAACTTGCATCATTCATGAAAGAGCGCCGCATGCTCTCGGTAAAACGCGATTTTCTTGAACGTAAACTGGCTCTCACACGCGACCAGATGGCGCGCACAGCCGGCGAACACAACGTACAGTAACATACACAAACTACGCGCAGCGACATACGGACTCTTCCGGGATGTCGCTGCGCATGCTATAGTTAGTCAGACATGGAAAAATGGACCACTACCGATAGCCGCTACATAATAAAGCGGCCATGGCTCACCGCCAGATGCGATACAATGCGCATGCCCGACGGGCAAATAAAGGATGAATTCTATGTGCTCGAATATCCTGACTGGGTAAATATCATAGCAATCACCACCGATGGAAAGATGGTGCTTGTAGAACAGTATCGCCACGGTCTCGACGATATATTCATGGAATTATGTGCAGGCTGTGTAGAACCCGGAGAGGATCCCCTCGCCGCAGCAAAGCGCGAACTGGCCGAGGAAACAGGATTCGGAGGTGGCGAATGGGAGCTAAGTATGGTGCTCAGCGCCAATCCCACAAGTATGAACAACCTAAATTACTGCTACATCGCCACCGGCGTGGAACTCATAGGCGAGCAACACCTCGACCCGACAGAAGACATCAATGTACATGTACTCGAGCCCGACGAAGTAAAGCGCCTTCTCGTCAACGACCGCATCAAGCAATCGCTTATGGCAGCTCCGCTATGGAAATACTTCGCCCAGCGAGGCGAATGCCCCATAAAATAAGACCCCGTTCCCCAATATTTGTTAACGCTGGGGTCGCATATCTCTGAGTGATTTTTGTCTTGTGATGAAGGAGCGTAGCCGTAGCTACGTGACTGAAGAACAGGGCAAAAAGCGCCAGAGATATGCGATGATAAGGTAATTTTATACATCAGCACACAATTAATTTCACCCCAATTCAGTTATATGATTTTAAGCATTTATAACTTGTTGGATTAGGTTGGGATATACTACAGATTTGACACTTAGACAGCGCAACTTTATTTTAGAAAAATTTCCAGAAATTTTCAATACGAAATCAAAGGCTGATATATTTAAGATTATTAATGCCTTGTTTTTCTTAATCAAAACAGGGAAGTCATCTTGACTTTTTGAGTCTGTTAATGTGTTTAAGAAATATCACATGGAATGCCAGAAGATTCCACCCTTTCCAGCTGGAAACCGTTTTGTCGAAACGATTGAGCACGGATCGGAAA
>Ga0137302_10176_pt1 | contig 45260 bp, 60 predicted proteins | sample Ramsor2O_GlcNAcB_FD_97184 | JGI IMG/M metagenome (GOLD analysis project Ga0137302, IMG submission 97184) | Mouse cecal microbial communities from Vienna, Austria - N-Acetylglucosamine amended with D2O_GlcNAcB | ecosystem: Host-associated > Mammals > Digestive system > Large intestine > Cecum... | reverse complement strand
GGTCTTGCAGCAGGCCTGCCTGAATGAAGCAGAAAAAACAAAAACAGCCTTTCTGCTGGGGTATTCAGAGACAGCCTTTGTCTTTGACTCAGAGCTGGCTGATTTTAAATTAGAATACTTTACCTCTGCAGGGGAAGTACCTCTGTGCGGTCATGCCACAATCGGGACTTTTACTGTGATGCGGCATTTAGGGATGCTCAAAAAACCGGAGTACACCATTGAGACAAAATCCGGTATATTGAGAATACGTGCGGATGAAAGCGGCCTGATTTTCATGGAGCAGAATATCCCGAAATTCTACGAAAGGCTGGATAAGGGGGATGTGCAGGCATGCTTTGATTCAGACGTCATCTCCGATACCTTACCTGTGCAAATCGTATCCACAGGTTTAAGGGATATCCTGGTTCCGGTAAGGGAGCCTGAGATTCTGGGCAGGATGACGCCAGATTTTGCCGCCATCACCAGGCTGAGCCGGAAGAAAAAATGCATCGGCATCCATGCGTTTTCCCCTGCAAAAGAGAGGGGATTGGCCGCCATATGCAGGAATTTCGCCCCGCTTTACGGCATAGATGAGGAATCCGCCACCGGCACCTCCAATTGTGCGCTGGCCTGCTATTTATACGAGTACGCATCCAGGCAAGATCAGTATATCCTTGAACAGGGACATAATCTTAACAGCATTTCCAGAATATACGTTAATCTGGACACCGAAGATAATACGATTACGGGGGTATGGGCGGGAGGATACGGGTATTTGTCCTGTGTGAGAAGTGTTGCGGTTTAACCATCCATCTTCCCAGCTATACCAGACAGATTTCACTCCATGGATATTGAGAAGGATTACAATAATATAGAAATCCTGCCCTCTGAGGATGGACGGTATTATCTGGAGTACCGTCTGTATACATATGGCTCTGAGCCGCAGTATCATGTCAGCCAGGATACCCTGACCTTCCGTTGTATCCAGAATCCCCAAACCCAGATGAATGTGGCGGGTTTCATGGTATGGAACACAAGCGGCACCCGAGAGCAGGGCGTTGTGGGAGTCTACGTGCCAAATCACATCATCCTATGGAAACGTAAACCTGACAGGACGGAATATAAATGCTTCTGCGTCTGACGGAGATACGGCCCTTTCCTTTACAGCAGGAAAATAAGTTGTTGGTCCATGAAGTATATGATAAAATCTGTTTATGAATGACAGAAAATGACAGGAAGGTAATTGACAGATTATGATAAACAGAGAAGACATGCTGGAGCTTACAAGACGGATGACCCTTTCCCGCACCTCCTTTACCAGGATTGCGGGATGTTATGTGGACAGGGACGGGGATTTTGACGGAAGTTTTAATATTAATTTTCTGAAATTATCAGCATCAGAACGGACAAAGAAACTGAAACTGGCTAAGGAAATTCCCTTTGCAGCCACAAATGTAAACCTGAGAAAATATGAATATACTCAAAGCGCACGGAAACCGGGAAGTATGTGGCAGCTGCTCATGGCCATGAACGAATGCGGCCTGAAAAATGATGCCCTGATGGATACCTTTTATGATGTTGTCATGGAGCATTACCGTGCGGACAGGGAGTATGCCATCCTTGTGTTCCATGACCGTTATGATATCCCGGCAAAAGGTTCTGACAGGGAACGCCAGTGGGAATCAGAGGAAGTATTTGAATATATGATTTGCGCCGTCTGCCCCCTGAGCGGAAAGTATGAGCCGGATAAACCCGTATGCGGATTTTTGTTCCCTGCCTTTACGGACAGGAGCGGGGATCTGAATCACATTGATGTGTTTCAGGCGGATGCGGACAGGCCTCACAATGAAATACTGAAGCTTTTGGGAATCAATTGACAGAGTTTGGACTTTCGGATACAGAGAGCAGCATGGATTGGAAAATCCGGAATCAGACTACGTTTGTATGATATTGATTACGCCGGCATCTTCAAAAGGAGGCCGGACCTCTGACGTGTTTAAAAATTTTCATCAAATAATTGCAAATTACTCTTGACGCTATACTTGTCATGTGTTATAACACATATATAACAGATAGGGTTATGGAACAAAAAACTATGAAACCGTCGTTTTGATAATGTTTGTCCCATAAGAGAGAACCCGAACCAGCAGCGAAAAAAATGTAATACAACCAAGAGATAATATAGTAGCGAAGGTATGCGGGGGAGCATTTGGGTGTTCTCCCGTTTTTCTCTTACCTAAATATCCAAAGGAAAGAAGGGGAGCATGAATGATGAAAAAAGATTATTATGATGTTTTAGGTGTCAGCAGGACAGCAGATGCCGCGGCAATCAAAAAAGCATACAGGAAACTGGCAAAAAAGTATCATCCGGACAGCAATGTGGGAAATGTCCAGGCAGAAGAGCGTTTCAAAGAACTAAATGAGGCCTATGATATACTGGGTGACAAGAAAAAGCGGGAATTATACGACCAGTATGGGCATGCAGCATTTGATGAGACAGCCGGAGCTTATGGAAGCACAGAAAGCAATGGTTTTGGGAATGGCCCCCATTATGCCTACGGAGATATGAATAATGGCTATCGTGAATATCATTTTGAAGGCGGAGAGGATATGGACGATATTCTGAAACATATTTTCTGAGGTTCCGGTGCTTTTTATAGAGGAACCGCCAATGGATTCCGGGGTAACGGATTCAACAAAACCTATTCCAGACATGGATTCCCGGAAAAGGGGGCAGACATCCAGAGAAGCATAGAAGTCAGTTTCGATGAAGCGGCCTTTGGCTGCAAAAAAATAATCCGTCTGCAGGACGAAAACGGACAGGTGCAGTCAATGGAGGTAACTATTCCGGCAGGCATTGCGGACGGCAAAGTAATGCGTTTAAAAGGAAAAGGTATGGCCGGAACCAATGGCGGGGAGCCTGGAAACCTGCTCCTGAACATAACAGTTCATGACAAACCGGGATTCCGCAGAGACGGCCAGAATGTTTATACAACCGTTACAATTCCGTTTACAACAGCAGTGCTTGGCGGCGAAGTCAAGATTTCCACGATTTATGGTGATGTTATATGCAAGATAAAGGCAGGTACACAGTCCGGAAGCCAGATCCGTCTGAAGGGTAAGGGCATTGTGGTCTCAGGAAATCCAGCTGTACATGGCGACCAGTATGTGACAGTAGAGGTGCAGGTTCCAAAGAACCTGACGCCAGAGGCAAAGCAGAAATTAAAAGAATTTGAACAGCTCTGCAATGAAACTGGCAAAAGTACCCATGGCGGATATGCCGCTTAAAGATATATGTTTTTAAGGCTTAAAGTTTAAAAAGGAAGGAATGTTACAAAAAGAAGGCAGCATTCATGCGCGGAGTATGAAACCCCAGGTATGGATGCTGCTATAAACTGTGAAATGAAGACTGCGTTAATGTTGATTTTACGAGTGAATTTGTATAACTTGGTTTGAATAGAGCGGTTTATAATTATTCGCGAAAGTCTAGTTTAACGAATAGTTTGGGCTAATTTAAGTATATATGGATACATCTTTTAACTTTTAGTTAGGGGGTGTATTTTTTTATGTTTAAGAAAGTTTTAAGTACTTTATTATCTCTTTTTATCACTGTATTATGCCCTCTGACTGCTTTTGCGTCTGGAGAATCTTCGTTAAATACTGAATGGTTTTCGGTTGCTTCCGGGTCAGATGCATCCCAAGTATATGTTGATTCTTTGAATACATTTCAGGATTCTAGTGAATATGCCTCTGCGTTTTCTCTTGATAGTTCGTTATATTCTGATTCTGTTGGTGTATCTAATACGGTTGCTGATTGGAGTTCTGTTAAGGTTTTTGTATATGGCCCGGATGATTATCTTAAATCAATTGGATATGTCCAGAATGGCAATGGTGTTGGTGTTTTTGGTAAAGAATTTGATGTGTCTGACGGTCAAGCAATTTCGGGTTTTATTCTTTATTGCCCCCGCTCTGCTTTTCCTAATATTGGTAAATGGAAATCCCAAATATCTGTTCAGACAAGTGCGAATTTACAAGTTAATGGTCTTTATGCATTTGGGTATGTAGAACGTATAAATGCCACTGAATTAGGTGGTCAGCTTCCGCAATCCTCTCATGATTTCATAACGCCTGATTTTTATACGGCTACATATAATATTAATAATCAATCGTTAACAAATATTAACTATTTTTTTCCATATACATTCCCATTGTATGGGCATCAAAGTCTTAATTTTACTGTTGCTTGTGAGTATACAAATTATGAATCGGGTGATATTAATGAACCTGTTGCTCCTCTCCCTGATATTACAGAACAAAATAATACAATCATTGAGCAAGGTCAGCAACAAGTGGAACAAGGCGAAACAATCATTGAGTTAATAAAAAATACGATTCAGACTATATCATCACAGCTTACAGCGTTCTGGAATCAGCTTGCCGGGGAATTTACCAATTTGTATAACAAAATGAATCAGCAGCATGCTGACCAGTTACAGGCTGACCGGGATAATACAGAAGATATCATTAATTCTCAGGTATCTAATACTACAAATATTATTAACAATAACAATGCAAATACGGATAAGTTGGCATATGGCTATGATAGTTCCTCTCAGGACCAAAAGAATGACGAGTTGGGCAGTAAATTGGATGAATATGATTCCGCTGAATCGGAAATTTTTGATTCTGTTTCTGGCAATATTTCCGATTTTAATATGGATGATTATAAAATTGAGGATTCTTCTCTTTTAGCAGGTATTGTCTGGGTTTCTGATTTTATGCAGCAGTTGTTTGTTTCTATGGGGCTTTTTAATCTTCCTGTCACAATATCGCTTGTTTTGATATTTGTTGTCATTATGATTGGCTATTATCGTATTCGTAGTTAAGGAGGGTATCCATGTTTAATTTTTTCCAGTCTATTGCTGATACCATAGGCATGATAATAGATTATGTAATCTCCTTAATTCAGATGGTTTTGTTTTTTATTACTTCCATTCCGAAAGCGGTTGCTTATATCGGTGCGATTGTTTTATATCTGCCTGTTTTCCTGCGTGCCTTTGTACTGCTGTTTATCTCGATTGCTGTCATTTTGCAGATTATGAATAAGGGGGAATAATTTATGGATGTTTCCGGTTTTTTCTCATTTATCATTTATGCCATGGAGGAACTGGTTGGCTTGCTACTCTCTCTTCCTTTTGTGGATGGTGTATCATATGGCCATGTTCTTCTTGCTATTGTTATTATCGGTTTTATCATTACTGCCCTTATCGGTTCTGTTAAGGTTGTCGGCTCTATTCCGGATTCCCTTCCGGAACATCAGACCCGTTTTCCCGATTCTGCTTCTTTAGGCAGCAGGGATGAAAGGTGGTTATATTGATGCGTTCATTTCGTTTTTTACTTCTTCTTTTGTTTTTGGGTAGTTTGGGAATTTTGTTTTTTTCTTTCTCGCTGGAAGCTTTTGCTAAAACTGCCACTCCGTCCGAAGCGGTTCGTGTTCCGGTTGCTTCTGCTTCTGATGTTGAACATAATATGGATGATTCCTACCTTGAATTTTTGGAGGATTACTTGAATGAAACAGACGACATTACCACTATGGAACTTTATGACCTGCTTTTGGGTTCTCTTTCTGGTCCTGCTATGGTTTCTAACTCCGAAGCCCTGGAGGATATTAAAACCTCTGTTGATAACATTCAGTCCTACCTTATACCCGATATTGGCGAGTTTGAGAGCGCGGATACGGCGTTGGCTTCATTACCAGAAGATTTGGATACGCTTGCTCTTGGCGGTGATTTTACTCTTAACCGCAATGTTCTTATTTATGAGGGTATCTGGAATGGTTCTCCGGCCCGTCTTGTCCTTCCTTCATCAGTGGAAGGCTCCTTATTCGTAGATACGGATGGAGCGCTTTATAACGTAGGTGTTTCTTCTGTTACTGGGCGTATTTTCTATGATGATTTTAACCCGCTTGATTACAGGATTAATTATTTTACGTTATCTCCGTGTCTTGGTAACAATGCCAGTACCTTGTATAATGGCGATTCTCCTTCTTTTAATCGTCGTTATTATCAATCAAATGGTCGTTTGACCTATACAGATACTTATGGCTTGTTTTATGTATCAGATACGGTTCATACGGTTTCAGATGACCGCAGTTATTTTGCTAACATTTATCTGCTTATTATGATTTTCCTGGAAGGGGTGATGCTTTTATGCTTTTGGAACAAATCACACTCTTAATTGGTGATATCCCTTATGGATTTGAACCTCTTGTTTATGTGCTTGCGGTTCTTGTCCTGCTCTATCTTACGGATTGTTTTTATGGTGTTATCCGTATTCTTTGCAATCATTTTCTTCGGAGGTGATGCGCATGTATGGTTTTGCCGAACTGCGGCAGATATTAGATTTTATTTTACAGTCTATATTACGGGTATGGCATGACGGGCTTATGAACGCTGGTATCATTGGTGCTTTTGTTATTTGTGTTCCTATTCTCCGCAAGCTCATAACTGTGTTTAGAAAAATATTTTAAGAAAGGAAGGGTTTTATATGGAGGAACCCGTGGTAAATGGTATGACTGAAATTTTAGCAGGTGCAACTCAGTTTTTAACATGGATAACTACAAGTTTTACTGCACTCACTACGTGGGTGCTCGGTGATGATTTGGCATTTACTTACATTGCCGTGTTTTTCATTTCTGTTGCTGTCGGCTTCCTGTTCCGTGTTCTCCGTTCGGTCTAGGATTGGTTTCTCCCCGGAGCAATCCGGGGAGATTTTCTTAGGGGTTTTATGTATGGATGCTATGCTTATATTTGCTGATGCCTTATTTCAATTTGTGTTTTATGTTCCTTTTCATTGGACATTTGATATATCGTATATTCTCAGTTTTCCCGCTTGGCTTCTTCTTATGGTGATGGTGATTGGTTCTTTTATTAAGCTTTTCAGGAGGTTTTGATATGAAAGCTTTTTTCTATATTTTTTTTGCAATATTTTTTTGGATTTTATATCACGTCTGGAAATACCGCAATCCCTATAAGCTTATTATGGTTTTTGGCAAAAAGGGTTCCGGGAAATCCACTTTGCAGGCCAAACTTTCCTTGCAGTATAACCGTAAAGGCTGGAAGGTGTTCTGTTCCACTCCCGGTATTCCTGGTACATATTACTTTGATACGTCCCAGGTTGGTATATCTTCTTTCCCACCCAATTCTGTGATTTTAGTGGATGAGGTTGGAATGGTTTGGGATAACCGTGATTTTAAGAATTTTAAGACACATACACGTGATTACTTTAAGCTCCAGCGTCATTACCGTAACATTGTGTATTTGTTTTCCCAGTCGTTTGACGTGGATAAAAAAATCAGGGATTTAACAGACCGGATGTATTTAACCAAGAATTTCTTCAATTGTTTTTCCCTTGCCCGCAGTATTGATAAAAGGATTACCATTGTACATGCAAATGAAGGCCAGGGTGTTTCCACTTTGGCGGATGATATGGATTTTACTCCCCTTTGGCTTTTCTGGTGCGGTGCTGTTAAGGTTACATATATCCCGAAGTATGTTAAGTACTTTAATTCTTATGATGTTCCCGCACTGGTTCCTGCTAATTATGATTACACCCCCATTCCCTCTGTTTCATCTTTCAGGGAACGTTTTGTTTCCTTCCTCCAGGCGGCTGGCCCGCGCTTGCACCGCAGCGCGGGCGCCGTCAGGAGGAAGCTTCCCCGGCTCACGATTCGTCGTAAGAAATAATGATGACTTCGGACCCCCGTCTAATTAGGTCCGAAGTCCTGAAAAATTCTTTACACTTGTTTAGTTACTTAACTTTCTTTCAGGAGGTCCTGCTTATGCTTTATTATTTCAACCCATTGATTGAGGATGGTATCTTTTATTCCTGTGATTCCCTCCGTTACTCCTTTGATTTCCCGGATACGGATACAGTTGAATCCTTCCTTTCCTTCCTTTCCCACCTTCCAGGCTGTACGCATTATCATTCTTTAAAGGATTTTGATTACCGATACCTTTTTGTGTTTGGTATCAAAGGTTTATCGTTTTCCATTGGACTTTGTATGAATGGTGTAAAGAAAGAAACAGTCTTACAGGGTTTCCTGGACTTTAACCCAAACAAGATACTTGGTGAGATTGCTTATGATGATGGGTTCATGCGTACAAGTGCATCCCCCTTCGACCAGGGGGAAGTGGAGTTCAAAGACCTACGGAACCAGATAGGAGAAGTCCTAAGAACGGTCCTAAACGAACTGTTCCCCCTGGCAGAAACAATAAAAATAAAAAGATGGGATTTAGCAGTGGATGTGCCTTATGGCCGTGACCAAGTACAGCTTATCAAGGATAACAGGAAATACAGCCAGTTTTACAAATCAGCACAGGATTTTACAGAGTACTTAGGATGTATGTCCTCTCCCGGCCGGGTAAAGGTCTACAACAAACAGATAGAAGCAAACCTTGATTATCCCCTCACCCGGATAGAGGTTACGCTGGATAGCCTGGATTACATAGATTGCTGTCGATGCTGGCCCAGTGTCTATGTCCGTAAAGTGATAGACCTGGCCGAATCAAAGGTCATGGTACAGCTTCTTGCGGTACAGCCGGTAGACCGGATGGACTATTATCTACGTCAGCTTTCCCGGCCTACAAAGTCAAAGTATAAGGCCCTGCTCCTGGACCGTCCCTTTGAGATTGAGGGTCCCATATTTAACAAGTTGCGCAGTCAGTTATTAAACTATCAGGAGGGAAATTTTTATGAATAAGCCAGTTGGAAAAATCAAGGTCAATGTTTACCTAACCCCGAAACAGTATGACCGTCTTTGCAGGTACATGGAGTTCTGTGAATGCTACTCCACCCCGGCTGAAATGGCAACAAGACTTGTCCAGGTGGGCTTGGCCGAGACAATCAAGCGTGGTGCAATACAAGAGGATTAAGGTCACGATATTATTCTGAACATTTTGGAGGTGTAAAGTTTATGATTAATCCTTGTTTTGAATGTGATTTTTATGATTCCGATTTTGGTTGTACTTGTCCGTCTTATGATATGTGGTATGTGTGTCCTTTGCAATCAGAACCTACAGAGGAAGATTTTAAAGAATATGCTAATCTTGAGTAACACATAGTCGCTCCGGCTCCGTTCGGGCCAGGAATCACCTGCAGGTGAAAATGTGTTACATAGTATAAAAATATCCCCGGCATAGAGCCGGGGATTTGTTGTTACAGTGCTTTTGGCAATATTCCTTTTGCTTCCAGGACTGCAACAAGTGTTTCAATGGCGTCATTTGCTTGTGCTATGTCCCTTCTGGTATCTCTTTCGGCTATTTTTACATCAAGGGTCAGATTATCAAGTTTTTTATGTGTGGTCTGTTCTTTGATTTCTAATACGGTTAGTCGGTCTTTCACTTTGCTGATTTCCTCATGTATGGGTTCAAATTCTTCTTTTAGCATTCCTCTGATGGCTTCTAGCATTTCATTTTCATTCATTTGGGTTATCCTCCTTTAATATCGGTTCTCGTTCATTCTGGTGCGTTATGGATGGTTGTTCGTCTTTTTTATCGTTTTCAATTTATTTATTTCATAATTTGGTATAGATATCGCAAGTTCATTTATTATTCTTTTTGTTACATATTCTGGTTTATTAGGTTTGTCTGTATAAAAATTAATAAGTTTTATATCGGCTTGTTTGACAATTTCTTTTACTTTCATGTCTCTTTCTCGCCGTTTGTATTGTTGATGTGATATATCATTTAATTCAATTAAAAGTAAAATATTATAATTTTTATCAAATATACCAAAATCAATATTTCGATATAATTCATTTTGATATTTAAATTCACCTGTTTTTTGTATAATTGTAGCTAAATTTACTTGGGGTATAATAATTAAATCATATTTTTTAAGTTCATGTAACACTGATAGGAATTTTTTTTCTGTACAGGTGAGAAAGTTCTTCTTTTTATATTGATTTTTATTAATATTATTATTTTTTTCTGTGTTTTCTTCTACCTTTATTTCTTCTGTCTTTTTAAATGTCTGTGACGTTTGTACTGTTGATTTTCTCTTTTGGTTGATTGTTTTAATTATTATAAAAATTATAAGTACAATTATTACTATGGACACTTCATTCATGTTTTTCCTTTCTTTTATCTTAAGAATTATATGATGTTTATTTCATGCTGATATCTCCATGTATATTGTTCGCTACAATTCCTTTATTGGTTTTAACATTAATTCCAGATGTGCCTTGCATATCTTTTTCTATGAGGTCTTTTACGTATCCTGAAAAGCTTTTATAGCCTTTGCTTTTCATGTGTTCTTTGATTGTTGGTAGCTCGTCTTTTTGTATGTATACTTTTTGTGGTGAGTAATTATTTTCATTATATTCTTTGTTATATTTTGCATTGCTCATTTTGCCCCTCCATAGTACTATGTTTAATTTCGCTAAAACATAGTACTATATTTTGTGACATATGCCTATGGACATAGTACTATGTTTTTGATAAGATATAGGTGTAACGATAAGTAATAATTAAGCGCTTAGTTAGTATCTATTCTATCACAAATTTAGTTAGTCCACAAGAATGATTTAGTTAGTTGATTAAGGAGGGTTTTATTATGAGAGTTTCTGATGTTTTTTATTTACCGTTTGTTGATGATAATACACGTTTTGTCATTCGTGATTCTGATTTTTATATGCTTGCGTCTGGTCATTGGTTTAATGATGATGTCTTAGACTATCATAATCATGTGGTTACTGCTTTTACATATGAACTTGATGTTAATAAGGTTTATATTACTGTTGATATGGAGGGGTTAGAATGATGGATAAAAAGCGTATCCGCCAGACACTTAATCAGGCTGTGGAACGTTATCTTCTTGGTGATGATGATACTGATTTGACGTTTAGTTTTACTTGGATTCGTGCACAATTGAGTTTTGCATTCAGCATTGATGCAATTACTATTGAAGATCTTGATGCTTTGTCTTCCGTTGTCCTTCACGCTTATAAAACTGAAAGGAGGGGTCCAGAATGCGTAGACTTTCCAAGGCTCTCATAGAGCAGGAACAAAATGAAACCAGCGTGGCAATCTGTCGTGCCATGGCTATGCATGACCAGTGCAGGGTGGATGTATTACAGTATCATTTTTCCCGCCTGGAGCTTATCTTGGCCTATATCAATGAAAAGGCCGATGATATCCCGTCAATTTAGTATGTTTCTCCAGGGTATCCCCTGCGGCTCTGCCCTGGGTTGCAATATAACAATCAAATTAGTTAGTTAAGAAAGAGAGGATTTATTATGGTATATCAGATTTTAGGAATTGAGAGATTTGAAGGCATTTCAAAGAAAACAGGAAAACCCTATGATTTCACCCGCTTTTATGCGGTTCCTTCCCGGCACTCTGATAAAGTTCGCGGCATCCGTGTTGAAAATGTAGATATCTGGAATGGTGAATATGCCCCGGATATTTCCGGTATTCATCCAGATGATTTTGTGGATATCTCCTATGGCCGTGGTGGTTTTGTCGAAGAATGCCGGGTAGTGGACTCTCCGAAGTAGTGGATGCACAAACTCCCGGCCCCCGGTATCACCTAGGGGCCGGGAGTACTTCTTTTCCTTGATTGCAAGAGGCGCCTGCTCCCTGATGGTCGCGAAACATCATGTCTGGATGCGCCTACGGAGTAGAGAACATAAGAAATGTAACACCTAGAGGTTGCGGCTCCGTCCGGGCCACGGATTTACTTAAGCTAAAAATGTGTTACAGACTTTAAAGGTTGGTGACAAGATGCACATAGAACTTACAGAACGAGAATTGCGGTATCTTAACCGGGTGGTGAACGTCCGCCTGGATGAGTTAATAGAACGTTGCGCCCGGATTCGCCGGATACGCTCTCTTGATGATATCAATACCAGTGAGCGTTACAGCATTGCTGAATCTGAAATTAAGGTCATGACAGCGGTACATAACAAAATTGCGGATGCCCTGTCCGATTGTAACATATAGCAAGTTGTATCCTTATATGCTTAATAAAATAACGTAACTATTCGTAATAAGTCTAGTTTAACGAATAGTTGACAGGGGTAGTCTTTATGCACCTGCATATTCTATGTTTTCTTATGAATTGAATAAATATTATTAATATTATTCTTTTGCTGAAGCTGAACATAATTTGACTAAGTATTGATTAATCCCAACCTCGTCTGCAATTTTATATATTAAAGGTGTATATTATTTTAATCAGCCACCCCTTTGTTTACATAATATTTTTACGTAAACCGAATCACATAAAATATGGAAATGACAGTATCCTTTTTACGCCATTCATACCCTCTCCTGCTTTTGACAAGGCGTTTTCACATTCAGTCAGTTTAAGTAATCCATTCCCCCAGGTGCACATCACATCCAGAACCGGAATAATGCTTTTTCCATTTTCTGTCAATCCGTTCTTGATTTTAGGTCCTGGGAGGAACCATCCTGATTCAGCGCTTCTGTCACCCATACCCGTCCTGTTTTTCCGGGCATGATTCCTTTCCAATTGCAGGCCATGTGTTTACAGTCCTCTTCCTCCAGTTCCACGAAAAAGTATTGGTTCAGAAATTCATTGATTTTTAGTCCCTTACCAGGGCATAATAGTATCATGAATCCAATTCAGAAGGAAACAAAGGAAAGGATGTGAAATGATCATGCAGAATATATATCTTGCTGGAGGATGCTTCTGGGGAGTGGAAGAATATTTTTCCCGTATACCAGGTGTCTGCGATACTGAGTGCGGCTATGCCAACGGAACCAGGAGCAATCCAACTTACGAGGAGGTCTGCTCAGACACCACCGGGTTTGCTGAAACAGTCCGTATTATGTACAATCCAGAGATTGTTGCACTGCGCATACTGGTCAGACAGTTTTTTCAAAATCATCGACCCTGTCAGCGTAAACCGGCAGGGAAACGACCGAGGAAGTCAGTACCGGACCGGCATCTACTATACCAGTGATGAGGATCGCGGCCCCATCCAGACTGTCATGTATGAAATTCAGAAGGATTACAGCCAGCCGCTGGCCGTGGAATTTGAACCTCTGAGGAATTTTTATCCGGCAGAGGGTTACCACCAGGACTATCTGCAAAATCACCCCCATGGCTACTGCCATATTGATTTCAGCAGTCTTAAGGACCTCATTGTGCGTCCGGACGGGAGAACGGGCATAAAGCAGGACCAGACAGAGCTTCAAAAACGGCTGACCAGGGAACAATATGACGTGACACAGAATGCCTCCACCGAAAGGCCCTTTACAGGACAATATTGGAATCACCATGAACCAGGCATCTATGTGGACATCGTTACAGGAGAACCGCTATTTACCTCTGCTGACAAATTTGATTCCGGCTGCGGATGGCCCAGCTTTACAAAGCCGGTCATGTCCTGCGCCGTCACGGAACACCCTGACAGCAGCCACGGCATGCACCGCGTGGAAGTGCGCAGCAGCGAGGGAGATTCCCATTTAGGCCATGTGTTTGAAGACGGTCCTGCCGGGACCGGCGGAATGCGCTACTGCATCAACAGCGCTGCCCTCCGCTTCATCCCCCGCAGCAGGATGGATGAGGAAGGATACGGGGCTTATTTGGATCTGTTAAAATAGACTGACTGGATTTTCTTGTATTCCGTAAAGTCATTATCAATAAGTAAAAAACAATCAATTGACAATCATTTGCAATTGACGCTAAAATATATCTTATAGCGCGTCTGACGCGACAAGACTATTTTATGAAATGAGGCATCCACTTACATGAGTCAATTATCATACCATGAACAGGTAGACCGGGAAAACATTCTGCGGCTGCGCAATCTGATAAAAGACCTGCCGCCATTCTGCGGTGACTTTTTCCGCGGAATCGAGCCCAGGACATCTTCCAGGACCAGGATTGCCTATGCCTATGACCTGCATGTGTTCTTTGATTTCCTCCATAAGGAAAATCCGGCTATTGCCAAGATTACTGTCAAGGATATCACATTGGATCAGCTGGACCAGCTGTCTGTCACGGATTTTGAGGAATATATGGAATACCTGAAATACCGTTTCAATGACAGGAACCAGGAGGTCATGAACAAGGAACGGGGAATCATGCGCAAAATATCCTCCCTGAAAAGTTTTTATAATTACTATTACAGGAATGAACGAATTAAAAACAATCCTGCCGCCCTGGTACAATTGCCCAAACTCCATGAAAAGGAAATCATCCGGCTGGACGTGGATGAGGTGGCCCTACTTCTGGACGAGGTGGAACAAGGTGATAAGCTGACCGATAAGCAGAAAAGTTACCATGCGAAAACAAAGACGCGGGACCTGGCCCTCCTTACCCTCCTTCTGGGAACCGGAATCCGTGTGTCCGAATGTGTGGGGCTAAATATCTCCGACATTGATTTTAAGAACGGCGGCATCCGCATCTACCGCAAGGGCGGCAAGGAGGTGACCGTATACTTCGGAACAGAGGTGGAGGACGCCCTCTTAGACTACCTGGAGGAACGCGACCGTATCATCCCGGAACAGGGACACGAGGACGCCCTTTTTCTCTCCCTGCAGCGCAGGCGGATGGCCGTGCGCAGCGTGGAAAATCTGGTTAAAAAGTATGCCCGCACCGTGGCTCCATTAAAACCCATTACCCCACACAAGCTGCGCAGCACCTATGGCACCAACCTGTACCGCGAGACAGGCGATATCTATCTGGTAGCCGATGTGCTGGGCCACTCCGACGTCAATACCACTAAGCGCCACTATGCCGCACTGGAGGACGAGAGAAGGCGCAGCGCCAGGAATAAGGTCAGACTTCGGGAGAAATAGACCATACATTCAGGGCTGTTTCCGCATATATGTAATGATCCAGTCCTCCTCCTTCAAATCATGGCGGATCCTGCAATACGGGCACAGACGTTCCCTGGTGGCGTCAAAGCTGGCTCCCCAGTTTGCAGCTTACCGCCCTCATCACAATCTGATGGAGAAACCATAGTCCTCGGGATGGCTTATATTCCGACACAGTCCGATTCGGAACCGGTCCGGCTGCCGGTGCAGCCCCTAGCCCCGGCAGTACACATCTGTCATGTATACTCCCAAATCCAAATGACAGTAATCCTCCCTCCACCCGGCAGGCATTCAAGCTGACAGCTCCCTCAAACTGGGCGTTCGCAATAGCGTCAAAGCTGCATTCATCCGGCCGTCCCTCATAAACACCAGATTCTCTCTGTCATCAGCAAAAATGAGAATCTTCACAACAGCTCTGAAAGGATTCCCGGAAGCCGCAGCACCAGACATGCCGCGCCGCCTGCGGGCATCCACTTTCTGACGCTGTTTCCGGCCGCCTGCTCTCCCAATCCGTAATCCCGGAGAAAATAATAATTCGTTACCTTTGGATAGAGATCCGACATCAAAAAACGCGTATGGCAATAGGGACAGCCCTCCAGCAATTCACTCACCTGGCTTACTGCACGGATATGCGCTTCAGCTGGCTCTTTTTCTTAAGCTGCCCCACCAGGTCGGACATATCGTAGTCCGCAGGCGTCTTTAACTGGGCGGTCAGCACATAGGCGGACGCCTCCTCTGTAAGCTGGATATTTACCATCTTGCAGTTCTGGCCCTGCAATGTCCGGTTGATGAACTGGAAGATGTCCTCATCCAGGCTTTCGCAGTATTCAATCTCCACCTCTTTGTCCTCCCCGTTCCTTCTGGAAAAATAACCTTTCCTGCCCAGGAACAGTTCCGAGAGCATAACGATGGCTGTGGATACAGCCCCCAGAATATACATTCCCGCTCCCATGGACATACCCACGCCCACAGTCGCCCATATTCCGGCCGAGGTAGTGATTCCGTTCACACTGTTGTTCCGGAAAATAATGATGCCTGAACCAATAAAGCCAATTGCCGTAACCACACCCGCCGCCACACGGGAAGGGTCCAGTTTTACATACTCGTTCAGCACATCCCCGAACCCATACTTTGAGATAATCATCATCATGGCAGAGGCCACTGCAATAATTACATGGGTTCTGGTGCCTGCCGTCTTCTTTTTACTTTGTCTCTCGCATCCAATCAGACCTCCGCAAAGAGCAGCGGCCACCAGCCGTAATACGTAGATGAGCTGTTCCATGACAAATTGATTCATTTAATTCCTCCATCCCGGAGCACAGTCCTGTTTCGGGCTCCTGTGCCAATCCTTTTAGAAAATTTTAGGTACTTAAATTAGAACATGGTTCCAGCCGGAATGTAACTGCCTAATCATCCCCCACCACCCTTTTATTGGTCCGCCTGGTATGCATTCCGGGCAATTTCCGCTTTTTCGGCATCCGTCAGCTCATCCTCCAATATGGAAAAAGCAGGTCCGGGATACCCCTTTGCAGCGCATACACAGCCGGTTTAAACCAGTGCAGGCATACAGCGTCCTCCACCAGCCACTTGTAAAACGCATCCCCCCAATTCCTGATACCATTCCATCATTCTACCATAGCGCAAAAAAAAAGGCAAACCGAAAGGTCTGCCAAAAGACATGGTATGCTTCTTATGCTTCCGCGGCTGCCAGGGCCTTTCCCAGCTTCCTGCACTGATTCAATGCATCTTCATCCGGACTCTCCTGGGCAATAACGCCTTCGCCACCCACCACATCAGCTCCCGCATGAGCCATACGTGCCTGCCAGTCGCGCATCCACTCTCCATCACCCCATCCGTAGGAACCAAAGAGACCTATATGCTTACCGGAAGCAAATGCCTCCACCTCTGTCACAAACGGCTCCATCTCGCTCTCTTCCAGAACCTCTGCTCCCATAGCCGGGCATCCCAGGGCAAAAACGCCTGCATCCTTAAGTGCATCTGCCGATATATGGGAGACCTCTGTTACCAGAGCATCCTTTCCTGCCTCCCTGATGCCTTCCGCCACCGCGCTGGCCATAGCCTCCGTGTTGCCTGTCTGCGACCAGAAAACTACCATAATCTGATTCATGTCGTATGTCCTCCTTATATTGTCATTGATTTATATTGCTTCAGATTGTGTATCCTTAAGATTGCATCAATCTTCATACCGCGGGAAATCATATGGATTATGTGCTCACGAGCGTGGCTGTATGCCTGAAATATACGCTTGCACTCAGGAAGATCCGAATAAACCTTCCAGTATCCTATATAGAGGAAATTCTTTCCGTTATTTTCGATAAATCCTGTCACATCCTTTGCAGGATAGCCCAGCAGCAAACCTATCTCATGCGGAAATCCGGCACGGTCTTCCATGTGCTCCTCATATTTGATGGATACAAGACTCAAAATCTCCTCCAAATCCCATCCCCTGTAACCAAACCGTTCCATAAGACCCTTCACCTCCGGCCGGGCCAGATACGCTTCCAGCGCCTGCCTGATATAAAGAAGAAATGTGGTTTTCTCAGATGATTCATATAAAATACAGCAGGACACGGCCGTGTCCTTAAACAATTCCAGAACCGCCGCCTTTTTGGAACGCCCCACTGTCAGCAAATTTGATATCTTCATACCTGTAAGTAAGGGCGCGCACTGCAATGCCACCTGGGTATCCAACTCTTCCGGATTCAGCTTCAACATTAGATGTAAGGTTTCTTTGCTCACGTATTACCTCCGGCTGTCTCAGAATTATTATTTTCAAAATATTCTTCCGAAATATTTTTGTTAGTTAAAACTAACTTATATATAATATTATCAGACCGAACACGAAATTACAAGAGCTGAAACAGAGAAAATTTCCCGTTTGCCTTGAGTTTTTTTCGCTCCTGCAATATTGAGTTTTTTTCTCTGTCCAAATTTATTGCGGGTTTTTTCCTCATTTAAATTTTGGATGCATTTTTTTTAATTCTGTTATATAATAATCGGATACCCGGACAGGAATCCCCTGTTCGCAAAATCGTATCTCCGAGGTGACGTATGGAATTACTGCAATTACGATATTTTTTGACAGCCGCTGAATACCAGCACATGACAAAGGCGGCCGAACATCTTCAGATAGCCCAGCCAGCCCTCTCTCAGGCCATCCACCGGCTGGAAGCAGAGCTGGGTGTACCGCTCTTTGAGAGGAAAAGCAGAAGTGTGGAACTAAATGAAGCCGGACGTCTTCTTCAAAAGCGGCTGATTCCCATTGTAAGCGCCCTGGACCGGATTCCCAGTGAACTGAGAGCCGACCAATACATGTCCAGCCACACTATCCACTTAAAGCTTCTGGCTGCCTCCACTCTGATTACCAACCGGATTATTGCTTACAGGGCCCTGCGGCCGGATGTGAACTTCCAGCTGTACCAGGCCGAGAACCATGCCGACTATGATTTATGCGTGTCTGCGGTGCGGTCCGACTTAAAAAATACCGATTATGAGGATTACATGGTTATGCTGGAGGAAGACCTGTATCTGGCCGTTCCCACCCATTCTCCTTATGGTGATAAGGATTCCATTAACCTGGCTGATACAAGAAACGCGGGATACATATGCCTGGCCGGTTCCAGGCCCATCCGCCAGATATGCAACAGTTACTTTTCAGAGGCGGATTTTATCCCCAACGTGATTTTTGAAAGTGATACCACAGAGTCTGTCAGGAACCTGATCGCGGCCGGGCTCGGCATCGGATTCTGGCCCCAGTACTCCTGGGGACCGTTGGGCGGCGAATGGGGGCCCATGTCTCCCCACTCCCCGGTAAAGCTGCTTCCCATCAAGGATCAGGTATGCCGCCGTCAGATTATCCTCATGTGTTCTCCTCTTGGCAAGGACAATCCCATTGTCATGGACTTCTGTAATTTTCTCATACAAAACTCAAAATGGCTGTAGGATGTTTCCATCCCGCAGCCAAACTTTTATAATTCTCTTCTATCATAGCTTCCTTCACTTGGTTTCCATCACTTCAATTCCTTCAGATGGCTTCCCTTCAGCCTGGTAAGCGCCCTTGCCATGGACGCCTGGGACATCTTGAATTCCCTCAGGCTCTGTTTCTGGCGCAGCTGCTCTTGTGCGCGCTCCAGCGCCTCCCTGGCCCTGACCTCGTCAATATCCTCAGGCCGTTCCGCTGTATCCACAATCATGGTCACACGATTATTGGCCACCTGCAGGATTCCACGGCCCACAATGGCCTGATGCCATTCTGTTTCCTCCGGCACCTTAAAGCGGAGGTTCCCCTCCTGGACAGCCAGAATCATGGCCTCATGGTGAGGCATAATGCCCGTCTCACCGTCTGGTGCTGGCACCACCAGATAAGAGCAATGCCCATTATAAAACACGTGGTCGCTGGCTACAATTTTCAGCCAAAATACAGACATATCCCGTCTCCTTTCCGCGGCAGACAGTCCTGGTTAAGCCTCATGATGCTCCAGGGTCTTGGCCTTCTCCACAACCTCGTCAATGGTACCTACATTGAAAAATGCCGCCTCAGGATACCCATCCATCTCGCCGTCAATGATGGCCTTGAATCCGCGGATGGTCTCTTTTACAGGCACATATTTTCCAGGCACACCGGTAAAGTTTTCCGCCACATGGAACGGCTGGGATAAGAACCTCTGAATTTTTCTGGCCCGGTTTACAGTCAGCTTATCCTCCTCAGACAGCTCCTCCATTCCCAGAATGGCAATGATATCCTGCAGCTCCTTATACTTCTGAAGCATCTGCTGTACCTTGTTAGCCACCTCATAGTGCTCCTTACCCACCACCTCCTCTTCCAGGATGCGGGAGGTGGATTCCAGAGGGTCTACAGCCGGATAAATGCCCTGCTCCACAATCTTTCTGGACAATACCGTGGTGGCATCCAGATGTGCAAATGTGGTGGCGGGCGCCGGGTCCGTCAAATCATCAGCAGGCACGTACACAGCCTGGACCGATGTTACGGAACCATTCTTGGTGGAAGCAATTCTCTCCTGTAATTCGCCTACCTCAGTGGCCAGTGTGGGCTGATATCCCACCGCCGAAGGCATACGTCCCAGCAGGGCGGATACCTCGGAACCGGCCTGGACAAAACGGAATATGTTATCGATGAACAGGAGCACGTTCTGATGCTCCACATCCCTGAAATACTCGGCCATGGTCAGTCCTGTCTCGGCCACACGCATACGGGCCCCCGGAGGTTCATTCATCTGTCCGAATACCAGTGCTGTCTTTTCCAGCACTCCGGACTCCCTCATCTCGGTCCACAGGTCATTTCCCTCACGGGAACGCTCTCCCACACCTGTGAAAATAGAATATCCGCCGTGTTCCGTTGCTATATTGGTTATCAGCTCCTGTATCAGCACGGTTTTACCAACGCCTGCACCGCCAAAGAGTCCTATTTTTCCTCCCTTGGCATAGGGGGCCAGCAAATCAATTACCTTAATACCGGTTTCCAGCATCTCCACAACGGGGCTCTGATCCTCAAAAGAAGGCGGCTCCCTGTGGATTACCCATTTTTCCTCGCCTTCCAGGCTTTCTCCTGCGTCAATGGTCTCGCCCAATACGTTGAAGAGACGTCCCAGGGTCTTCTCGCCTACAGGCACCTGAATACCGGCGCCTGTGGGCTCCACTTCCATATCCTTGCACAGGCCGTCGCTGGATGCCAGCATAATGCAGCGCACCACATTGCCGCCGACATGCTGGGCCACTTCCATAACGCACTTCTTACCCTGATTATCCACCACCAGGGCATCCTTGATATGGGGAAGTCCGTCATCCTCAAAAGCCACGTCAACTACAGGTCCCATTACCTGTATGATTTTTCCCTTGCTCATGGCTGCCTCCTTTTATATTTACGAATGTTTCTTTTTCTGTGCCTTGGCACCGCTGATTACTTCTGTAATTTCCTGGGTAATGGCCGCCTGCCTTACACGGTTATACTCTATGGATAAGTCGTTCAGGATTGCGTTGGCATTATCGCTGGCAGACTGCATCGCCATCATCCTGGCGTTCTGCTCACTGCAGAAGGACTCCACCAGGGCACCGAATATGAATCCGGTCACATAGTTGGGGACCACATGGTCCATGACAGCGCTGGGGGAAGGTACCATCTGAATCTCCTCCTGGATGATATCCGCAGGGATGACGATATTGCTGAAATCCTCCCGTTTAAGGGGAAGGAGCGCTGTCATCTCCGCCTCCATCTGCATGCTGTTAATCATCTGCGTATATATAATCCAGACCTCATCCAGACGTCCTTCCTCGTAATCCTCCAATATAGTGGAGGAAATCAGACGGGCGCGGTGCATGGTGGGGTTCTGTACCGTGTAATGGAACTGCTCCTCCACCTGGATGTGTCTGGCCTCAAAATAATGGCGTCCCAGTTCCCCCACCACATAAAGCCGGTGGTTCTTACTCTGTTCCATCCCCTCCGGGGCCATCTTCAGCACGTTATGGTTGTAAGCGCCCGCCAGTCCCTTGTCGCCGGTTATGACTATCAGTCCCTTTATCCTGTCCTCCTCCTTAATTTCCTTCCTGGGATTGAAGTAAAAATGCTCTACATCCGGCATATGACGCAGGATACGGCGTATCAAATCCTGAAGGGTATAGAAGTAAGGCTCTGTTTCCTCCAACAGTTTCTTACTCTTCTTAAGCTTGGTGGAGGAAATCAGGTACATGGCATTGGTAATCTTCCGGGTATCCTGGACGCTTTTCATACGGCTGAGGATTTCTCTTGCATTTGCCATATTAACTCCTTCTTCCTGGTCAGACGGATGCCTTGTACTGTTTTGTCTTATACTGGTTTGCCGCATCCACGATGCGTTTTATCAGGTCATCGTTCAGGACCTTGGTTTCCTCAATTTCTTTCCCAATCTCCGGATGCTTTTCATCAAACCAGGCCAGCATGTTCATCTGGAATTCCTTAATATCCGAAACCTCAACGGAAAGCATGACCTTGTGGGTCGCCGCGCAGAGGGTAATGACCTGTTCATGCAGGCTGAGGGGCCTTCCCAGAGGCTGCTTAAGCAGCTCCATAAGCCGTTTGCCGTAAGCCAGCTGCTCCTTGGTGGCCTCATCCAGGTCAGAACTGAACTGGGTGAACACCTCCATCTCCCGGTACTGCGCCAGGTCGATACGGATGCTTCCTGATGCCTTCTTCATGGCCTTTGTCTGGGCTGCGCCGCCTACACGTGACACGGAAAGTCCCACGTTCACAGCCGGTCTCATGCCGGAAAAGAACAGGTCGCTTTCCAGGAAAATCTGTCCGTCTGTAATAGAGATAACATTGGTGGGAATATATGCCGACACATCCCCGGCCTGTGTCTCAATGATGGGAAGGGCTGTAATGGAGCCGCCTCCCTTTTCATCACAAAGTCTGCTGGAGCGTTCCAGAAGACGCGAATGAAGATAGAATACGTCGCCCGGATAAGCCTCGCGGCCCGGAGAACGCTCTAACAGCAGGGACAACGCCCTGTAAGCCACCGCATGCTTGGACAGGTCATCGTAGACAATCAGAACGTCCTTTCCCTGATGCATGAAATATTCAGCCATGGCAGTCCCGGCATAGGGAGCTATGTACTGAAGAGGCGCTGCCTCACTGGCCGTGGACGACATGACGATGGTGTAGTCCATGGCATCGTTCTTCTTAAGGGTGGAAACCAGCTTTGCCACGGTGGATGCCTTCTGGCCAATGGCGACATAGATGCAGACCACATCCTTGCCCTTCTGGTTCAGTATAGTATCCATGGCAATGGAGGTCTTACCTGTCTGCCGGTCTCCTATGATTAATTCCCTCTGGCCGCGGCCAATGGGGAACATGGAATCAATGGCAAGGATGCCTGTCTCCATGGGAACTCCCACGGACTTTCTGTCCACAATGCCGGGAGCTTCCTCCTCCACCGGGAGGTAATCTTCTTCCTTTACAGGGCCCAGTCCGTCAATGGGCTCTCCCAGAGCGTTGACCACCCTTCCTAAGAATCCGCTTCCCACAGGCACGCCTGCTCTTTTCCTGGTGCGGACTACCTTGGTGCCCTGGCCCACTCCTGTATCCTTTCCGAAAAGGATACAGCCAATCTCATTCTTGCGGATATCCTGGACCATTCCCTTAACACCATTTTCAAATATAACGATTTCCCCGTACACGGCATGTTCAATGCCGTATACGATTGCTATGCCGTCTCCTACCCAGATGACAGAACCAGTTTCCTGTTCCTGTCCGGCATGCATGTCAAAATTCTCAATCTCACTCTTAATAATGGAGATGATTTCCTGGGAACTGATTGTGCTCATATCAAGACTCCTATCTTACCACAGCCCGGCGCAGCCTTACCAGCTGCCCCTTCAGGCTGTAGTCATATTCTGTATCCCCGGCCTTAAGGACAAAACCGCCCACCAGGTCCGGCTGGTTCACCAATCGGATGTTCACATCTTTTTTCTTATATTTCCTGCACAGAAACTGTTTCATTCCTGTAATCTGGGCCGCACCCGGCATGGTAACATAGTGAAACTCGGCATCCATAACACCTGCCGCCTTCCTGGCAGAGGCGTCACGGGCCGCTGCAATCTCCTCTGTCTGTCCGATGCATCCCGCATCACAAGCCTTTTTTAAGAAACGTACCATCAGTGCGGAAAATTCTGGTTCCCTGAACACCTTCTCAATAACGGCATGCTTACTTTTCAGGGGAACCACCGGGCTATTAAGGACCTCCGGAAGTTCCGGATTCTCCTTAAGCAGCTTTACGGCTTCCCTGACCATATCTTCCGGTATGCCCAGCTCATATAGAACAATGGCATAAGTCCTGGCTGTCTCAGTCATTTCCTTCACCTGATTCTGCTAAAAAGCGGTTGTATAGGTTCCTGTCCCCATCCGGTGCGCTCTGCTCGCTGATCAGCTTGGCAGCAGCTGTCATGGCCAAACCGGCCACGCCGGCCTTCAAGTCATTCATGGCCTTCTCGCGTTCCAGGGCAATGGTCCTGTCTGCCTCTTCCATCTTCCTGGCAGCGTCTGCCCTGGCCTGGGCCAGAACCTTTTCATACTCTGCGGCAGCCCTGTTTCTGGCCTCCTCAATGATTTTTGAAGCTTCTTCGTCTGCACTGCCGATGGAAGCCTGATACTGCTCCTTCATCAGACGCGCTTCTGTTTCCCTGTTCTTTGCCTCGTCCAGGTCGTGCTCAATCATCTGCTTCCTCTCATCCAGTATCCTGCGCACCGGACCAATCAGGAAGTGCTTCATGAACAGATATAAAACCAGAAGGTTGATAACCGTAAAGGCTACATTCCAAATGTTCAAATTTAACATATTAAGTCGCCTTCCTGCTATAAATTATTTTAAGAACAGAATGATTAAAAGGCCGATAACAAAGCCGTAAATGGCGGTTGCCTCAGCGAGGGCGCATCCTAACAGAAGTGCCTTTGTAATCTTGCCGTCTGCCTCAGGCTGTCTTGCAATAGCGTCCACTGCCTTGGAAGTAGCCAAGCCGATACCAATACCTGCTCCAATACCTGTAACAACTGCAACACCTGCTCCTAATGCGATTAATCCTGTCATAATAAGACTCTCCTTTTTCTCTCAATATTTTCTTTTTCCATAAGGCCGCAAACTTAATCCTCAATGGCTTCTTTTATATATAATGATGTGAGGAACACAAACACATATGCCTGTATCACTCCATCAAATATATCAAAATAGAAGCTGAATGGCAGCGGCACAATTAACGGCAGCAAATGCTTGATGAGTGCCATGACAACAATGGCGCCCAGCACGTTGCCGAACAACCGCATGCACAGGGACAATGGCCGTATAAACAGCTCCAGCACATTGATTGGCGCTATGATGGCAATAGGCTCTGCAAAGCTTTTTATCCATCCCTTGACACCCTTCTTACGGATGCCGGCCACTTCCACCAGTACGATACTCATAACAGCCAGGGAAACGGTCACATTCAAATCCTTGGTTGGTGACTTGAAGCCAAGTAGACCAATCATATTGGCAATTCCTATGTATATCACCACTGTAATCAGATATGGTATATAATCCTTTCCTTCCTTTCCCAGAAGCCCTTCAAAGAAATCATAGATAAAGGACATGCCGCTTTCCAGGGCAGCCTGTTTCTTGCTTATGTTCCTCACCTTCAGGCCATGGACCAGCATCAGGGAGGCTACCATCATAATCGCCATGATGAGCCATGTCACAGCCACGGATTCCATCACATCAATACCGCCAAACAGCGGTATGGTGAACACCACTTTGCAGTTAAGCTCTTCCATCAGTGATTCCACTAAACCGTTCATACCCAACAACCCCCTTTCTCTTCTTGTTTGCTTTTGCCTATTATAGTCACCTTATTTAATAATTTCAAATACATATTATTTATAAATTGATAATATAAATGTTATAAAAAAGAAAATGTTACAAATCCAAGAAGATCTCATTCTGCAATTTGTATATTATATCACGGCGTATGATGCTCATTTTCATGGTATCTTAACATCAAGAAAGAAATTTGTATTATTTTGTACAATAAAACGTTGAAAAATTATATAATTTGGAACCTTTGGAAATTTTCAGACATAAATGTAACCGGAATATTAAGTAAATCCATGAAAAGATAAAAACCTTTGAAGCTGGCCGGATATCCCCAAAGGCTTTAAATGTATTTCATACTATCATATTATATGTACGGAAACTAATCCGGTTTACTCAAAATATACTACAGTCAGATACTGTCCTGTATGGATGGTGTCCTTCTTAAGGCCGTTCATCTGCCTGAGCTGATTCACATACTCTTCCATACTCATGGAACTGCCTTCCCTGTATTGACGGGCAATCCCCCAAAGACTGTCTCCTTCCTGAATACGGACGCTCTTATAATAAGGGGTGGTCCTGCTCCCCTCCTCCTTGACCATGGAAGTAAACATGGTACGTCCCATTATAATGGATACAAACAGTAAAACCGTAAAACTTGTAGCTGCTAACCTTCTCTTTCTCATATGGTAACCTCCCTGGGGGTTCCTTCTTGCGCGCAATACAGAACGTCTGTTCTTTTGTATATTCATACTATACTACCAGAACAAATGTTTGTCAAGTGTTCCTGGCAAAAAATCGAACAAAGGTTTGCATTTTTACCGAACGTATGTTACTATAAATATAGAAAACGCAGGAGGTTGATTATGGCACAGGATAAAATTACTTCTAAGCAGCAGGAGATTTTAGAATACATCAAAGAAACTATTTTACAGAAGGGATATCCGCCGGCTGTGCGGGAGATTTGCGAGGCAGTACATTTAAAGTCCACCTCTTCCGTTCACTCCCATCTGTCCGCCCTGGAGGAAAAGGGCTACATACGGCGTGACCCCACCAAACCCAGGACCATTGAGATTTTAGATGACACCTTTAATTTTAACCGCAGAGAGATGGTGAATATCCCTCTCGTCGGAACCGTAGCAGCCGGAGAACCTATTCTTGCAGAGGAGCGGATTGAGGACTATTTCCCATTCCCGGCAGAGATTCTTCCCAACGCGGAGACGTTCATGTTAAAGGTTAAGGGAGAAAGCATGATTGGCGCCGGAATCCTGCCCGGCGACAAACTGATTGTGGAGCAGTGTCCCACTGCGGCCAACGGGGAGATTGTTGTGGCGCTGGTGGATGATTCAGCCACGGTTAAGCGTTTTTATAAGGAGAACGGACATTACCGCCTCCAGCCAGAGAACGATGCCATGGAGCCCATCATAACGGAGACCGTAGAGATTCTGGGCAAGGTCATAGGCCTGGTGCGTATGATGCAGCGGCGGGGATGATGAGTCTTTTGCATCATGATATACCAGGCATAACGATGTATCGGCATAATATATGCCGGATCTGTCACTGTTATATACCGCTATTACACATACTACCGCAACTGCGCAAACAGGAACCGCTGGTGTATTGTTATCCTGACACCGCAGTTCCTGTTTTTAGGATTCATCTCTATGTCCTTCGGATATACGAAAGTCCCATCATTCCAGACCTCGTATATCCGTCTCTCATTCCATTTCATTTATTACCTGTTCTTACACGTTACAGTTCGTTTACATCCACAAATGTCTTTCCGTCTCTCCAAATTCGTTCCAAATCATAGAACAATCTGTCCTCCCTGCAGAAGATGTGTACAATCACATCCCTGTAATCCATCAGAATCCAGTTTGCATTCTGGTATCCCTCAATCTGCTTGCACTCACAGCCGGCCTTTTCCAGGATTTCTTCCACATTATCAGCCATGGCCTGCACCTGATTGGGGTTGCTGCCGTCAGCGATTATAAAATAATCTGCCAGAACTGATACAGACTGGATGTCAATGATTTTAATGTCCTCTCCTTTTTTATCGCTGAGAGCCTGATATGCCAGTTTCACCATTTCCTTTGAGTTCATCGCGTTCTCCTTTCACTTTTTTAAAATATTCATATGCCTGAGCCGTCAAGGGGTCAATGCTTCCTCCCTTTTTTTCCAGATAATCCAAGGTTCCTGCCAATATGGCATACATGGTCTCATCCAGGTCCTCATAGGCCAACCGCCTTATCTTTGACAGATTCTCGGCCTTGTAGCGCCTGGGTTCTATATAATCCGCTATATAGAGGATTTTATCCAGAGTGGTCATCTCCGGCCTGCCTGTGGTGTGGCAGCCGATGGCATCCAGGATTTCCCGGTCCGTAATCTGATACTTGTGCTCTGCCAGCCATGCCCCGTATTTTGCGTGAAGCACAGGCAGGGCCCTGTACTCCGCGTCCGTTACTTCCAGACCATGTTTCAAGCATTTTTTCAATATGATATCATCCGAATACCGCTTCCCGCAGTCATGCAGCAGTCCGGCCAGTTCCGCTTTGTCCAGGTCGCAGCCGTAACGCATGGCAAGATTCATGCAGGTGTATGACACGCTGAGAGAATGCTCATAGCGCATGGGCGCCAGCTTTCTCTTAAGGTTTTTCCTGTATAACATAATCTGGCTGCATTGGTTTTCCATACATTCATTCTCCTTTGCCGGCCAGGACCGGGTTCTTGACGCAGCCCCCGTACAGTCCATGGTCCTTAATATATTCTTCCACTGCATCCGGCACAAATCCATGGATGGAATGTCCGTCGGACACGGATGCCCTTATCTCTTCCGAGGACACATCCATCTCACGGTAGCGGATGGGGTAAATCTTTGCCCCATATCTGGCAGTCAGATATTCAATCTGCCTGTCAAAGGGCTGGTGGTCATCATGATAGGCACGTCCGGCCACCAGAAGCACCGCCAGCTTCATGACCAGCTCCGGGCGGAACCACTGTTCAATCTGATACAGGGAATCCGCCCCTATGATGAAGTAGAACGTATCCTCCCTGTATTCCTCACGCAGGAGAGACAGGGTCTGGGCGGTGTAGGTATTCCCCCTGCGCCTCAGCTCAAAATCCGAATACAGGAAATAGGGAGTATCTGCAATGGCCAGTTTAACCATATGCTCACGCATCTCTCCCTCAGTGATTTTATGATCTTTTTTGTGGGGTGGATTTCCTGTGGGCATGAACCAGACTGCATCCAGCCCAAACTGCTCATAAGCTTCCCTGCCCAGCCGCAGGTGGCCATTGTGGATGGGGTCAAAGGTCCCGCCCAATATTCCTATTTTTGCCAAACAAATCCCTTCTTCACATACCTTTACCGGATGCCTGTCTGTCTATTTCTCCGGCAGCACGATCTTACGTTTCTTTTCCTCTTTGGCAGGACGGTAAAGAACGATTTTCCTGCCGATGACCTGGACCACCTGTGAGTGTGTGCGCTCTGCAAGGACATCCGCGATGGAACCGCCCTCGTCCAGACAATTCTTGAGCACCGTCACCTTAATCAGCTCCCTTGCTTCCAGGGCCTCGTCCACGGCCTGGGTAAGCTCCGGCGTAAGGCTGGATTTACCAATCTGGAATACAGGATCGATGTTCATGGCCAGGCCCTTTAAATAGGCTCTTTGCTTGCTTGTCATAAATAACTCCTTCTATTTGTAATAATCAAACTCCAGCCCATACATGCGGACCGTATCGCCTTCCTCTATGCCGGCCTTCTCCAGGTCGTCCAGAACTCCCGTATTCTTAAGGAACTTCTGGAAGAAATCAAATCCCTTCTCAGAATCCAGATTGGTGTACCCGAGCATCTTATCGATTCTGGGACCTTCCACCACATAAGCGCCGTCATCCGCCCTGGTCACCGTGTAAGGCAGGTTCCTGTCGCCCTGATACCGGACCTCGAACTCCTTCGCAAACACAACCGGCGCGTTATCCACCGCCTTAAGCAGGTCATTGATATGGTACAGGAGCTCTTTCACTCCCTGTCTGCTGACAGCGGATATGGGGAACACCTTGATTCCCTTTGGCTCAAATTCGTTTCTCAGCTCGTCAAGTATGATCTCCGTGTCTTCTTCTGCATACACCGCGTCCATCTTGTTGGCGGCAATCACCTGAGGACGCTTTAAAAGCTCCGGATTATAGGCTTCCAGTTCCCGGTTAATGGTCTTAATGTCCTCCAGAGGATCCCTGCCCTCCACAGAAGCGCCGTCCACCACATGGACCAGAACCTTTGTGCGCTCAATATGCTTTAAAAACGCATGTCCCAGGCCAATGCCCTCGGAAGCTCCCTCAATCAGACCGGGGATATCAGCCATGACAAAGCCGGCCCCGTCTCCCAGGTCCACTACGCCCAGATGGGGATTCAGGGTGGTGAAATGGTAATTTGCTATCTCAGGCTTTGCGTTGCTGACAACAGACAGCAGCGTGGATTTTCCCACATTGGGAAAGCCCACCAGGCCCACGTCCGCAATGACCTTAAGCTCCAACTGCACCCACAGCTCCGCGCCGGGCTGCCCCGGCTGCGCGTACTTGGGCACCTGCATGGTCGATGTTGCAAAATGCATATTCCCAAGACCGCCCCTGCCTCCCCTTAAGATGACTTCCCTCTGGTTGTCACCCGACATGTCGGCAATGACCTTTCCCGTCTCGAAATCTTTAAGCACGGTTCCCTCCGGCACCTTCACAATCAGGTCATCCGCATCCGCTCCATGGCAGCGTTTCTTTCCGCCTTCCCGGCCATCCTTTGCAACATACTTACGCACATGCCGGAAATCTACCAGGGTGTTTTTTCCTTTGTCTACCTGGAAAATGACGTCGCCTCCACGGCCGCCGTCACCTCCGTCAGGACCGCCGTTGGGAACATACAGTTCGCGTCTGAAGGACACGTGGCCGTCTCCGCCCTTACCGGATTTAATAAATATTTTTGCGCTATCGGCAAACATACACAGTACCTCCTGTGGTGTGAAAAAGAGCCCCATACGCTAAGTATGGAGCCCTTCGAAATTATTCGTTGATTGCCCTTGGGTATACAGAAACCTGCTTTCTGTCTCTGCCCTTTCTTTCAAACTTAACAACTCCGTCTACTAAAGCAAATAAGGTATCATCGCCACCCCTGCCTACGTTGTTGCCAGGATGAATGTGGGTTCCGCGCTGTCTGTACAGAATGTTGCCAGCCAGTACGAACTGTCCGTCGGCTCTCTTAGCGCCAAGTCTCTTGGCCTCGGAGTCTCTACCGTTCTTGGTAGAACCAACACCTTTCTTATGAGCGAATAACTGAAGGTTCATCTTTAACATGTGTTACACCTCCTTAAACTTCACGTTAATATATGATTTCCCATAATCCCTCTCAATATTCTGAAGTCCTAGAATAAGAGAGTTCATCAGGAGTTTTGATTCAGGACTTATCTCTGAAGTGAAACGGAATTCAAATGAACCGCTCTCTCCCGCCCCGCCTTCAAATCCATCTTCCGTAAATGCCTCCACTGAATTGGAAAAGTTAAGAGCCAGGGCTGAAACCGCCGCGCAGATGATATCCTCACCCTCCCCGGCATACCCGGCATGTCCCTCCATCACAATCCCTGTGTATACAGCATTGCCTGAATCCGTGGAATTCTTGAATACGGTTGCTTTAATCATATCATTTACAATTAAGCGTTGATTTTTTCAATCTTTACCTGGGTATAGAGCTGTCTGTGGCCGTTCTTCTTGTGATAGCCGGTTTTTCTCTTATACTTGTAAACGATCACCTTTTTAGCCTTACCTTCCTTCTCAACTGTTGCTGTAACAGTTGCACCGGAAACGGTTGGGCATCCAATCTGCAGCTCGCCGTTATTTACTGCCAGCACCTGGTCAAATGTTACGGTCTCGCCTGCGCCTGCGCCCAGTCTCTCTACCTTAATGACATCGCCTTCTGCTACCTTGTACTGCTTTCCGCCTGTTGCTATAATCGCGTACATGAAAGGCACCTCCTATTATCATTACTCGCCAGCTTCGGTGGCCTGCTTTTTTCCTGGGAATACTGGCAGACTCTTACAACCCCGCTGTGCGGCATACTGGTATATCATATCATTTTCCTTTTCCGATGTCAACCGGAATTTCCATATTTTTTTATTTATATTTTATCATCTTTGCAGGCTTTTATGATGGACTTTTTTATGATGGACTTATGTAACAGTTCAGAGGACGCGTCCCCAAACGAAAAAAACGGTGGTGGTTTATAGGCCGGATTCAGTCCGGCACCCGCTCTATTGACCCGGCATCAAAAAGCTCCAGATACTGCCCGTTTGCGATATTGACCGTAACCGGCTCAAACAATGCAGCGTATTCATCTATATAGTCATAATAATATCTCACATCATTATACAGGGCGTAATACCCGCTGCCGGAGGTAAGGGGCGTGATGCGGTATGTCCCCGGTTCCATATCCCGGCCCGCCTTGTACATGCCGGTGGTCCCCGGGGTGATGCCCGCCCGGTCCGCCTCCACCGCGTATCCTTTCGTGATTACCAGATGCTGTCCCTTATATAGGGAAATCAGTCCGTGGTGCTGAAACTGGAAGGTTCCGATGCGCCGAGCATCCGTATCATCCTTATATAAGGTAATGGTGCAGGTGGAATAGGCGTTCTGCTCCGATGTGTCCTCCGTAAAAACCGCATATTCTCCCGGCAAAATGTCCTCACCGATAACATAGCTTCCCGGTCCATAGACGACTGCATCTTCCGAAGACTCAGCCCGCTTTCTCTCCCCTGTCTCCATTATCCTCTCTGTATCCTCCGTCTCACCGGCCCATGATACGGCCGGATATGACGAAGCCAGGGAGAGTGCCAGTATCAGGGCGCCGGCGCCCTTTGTGCCTTTTTTTGAATCTTACCAATCCGTCCCCTCCTTCACGATGATTTCCATATGCGCAAAAAGCGTAACCCATGGATTTCTTATGGAAATCATACCCCAGAGGCTCGGATTCGTCAATAAAAGTCACTGTTTTTTCACTTGCATTTCACAAATCTCAACTGCGTTTCCATGTTCCCGGAGACAGGAGCACCAGCATGGGGAAAAGCTCCAGCCTTCCGGCCAGCATATCGAATATGAGCACGGTCTTGGACAAATAGGACATCATGGAATAGTTAGAGGACGGACCCACCACGGACATGCCGGGACCGATGTTGTTTAAGTTGGCGGCCACAGCCGAGAAGGATGTCATGAAATCATAATTGTCCAGACTCACAATCAGGATGGATATGCCGAATATTATGAAATAAACAATAATATAAGCATTAAGGGACCTGAGGATATTATGCTCCAGGGGCTTTCCCTCAAACTTCAGCACCTTCACGCTGCGGGGATGAATAACCGATGCCATCTCCTTTTTTATTTCCTTAAACGCAATCATGACACGGGAAACCTTCATGCCACCGCCCGTACTGCCGGCGCACGCGCCGATAAACATGATGAGCAGCAGGATTGTCTTGGAAAACTCCGGCCAGCTGTTGTAGTCAATGGTGGAGTATCCTGTTGTGGTAATGATGGAGGAAACCTGGAACGCCGCCTGATGGAATGCCATAAACAGGGACGGAAACAGATTCCGGATATTGATGGTGATGAGCAGGATAGCAATGGCCACCACGGCCAGATATCCCCTCAGCTCCTCACACCGTCCCGCATCCTTGGGCCTGCGTATGAGCAGCAGGTAGTACACATTGAAATTCACGCCAAAAAGCAGCATAAAAATGGTGATGACAGCCTGCTGGTACACCGTGTAATCCGCCTGTCCTGAATTACGGCAGGCAAAGCCTCCTGTACCGGCTGCTCCAAAGCTCATGCATATGCTGTCGAATAAAGGCATTTTTCCAAGCAGCAAAAGGATCATCATGACAATGGTCATGCAAAAATATATGGAGTACAGCAGTTTTGCAGTAATTCGGATTTTAGGCACCAGCTTTCCCACGGAAGGGCCCGGGCTCTCCGCCCTCATAATATGCATGTTGTAATCCCCTGCCATGGGCAGAATCGCCAGGATGAACACCAGAATTCCCATACCGCCAATCCAGTGGGAAAAGCTTCTCCACATCAGGGTGGCATGGGACATATCCTCCACCTTGGGGATAATACTGGAGCCTGTGGTGGTAAAGCCCGATACGATTTCAAACATGGCATCAATGATATGGGGAATCTCTCCGCTTATGACAAAGGGTATACACCCGAAAAAGCTCAATACAATCCACCCCAGGGAAACCGTCACAAATCCTTCCCTTGCAAAAAACATCTTTGTGCATGGCTTCTTCCTGGTGCACAAAAAACCCAGCAGACCGCAGACAACCGCAACGCCCAGATAGATGAAGCCGATGCTTTCCCTGTAGACAACAGCCGTAATGACAGGCAGAGTCATGAAAATGGCTTCCATATTCATGATCCAGCCCAGCATATAAATGATTATACTTCGATTCATATCCCGCCCGCCTTTATATTAAGATATCCTTCAAATCATTAAGCCCTGTATGGGTGGTCACAATGATGACCGTGTCCCCAGCCTCCAGGGTATCCTTGCCTCGTGGCATGATAATGCGGCCGTTGCGGTTGATGCATGCCACCAGCAGGTTATTCCTGGTCCTCAGCTTCTCCAGCGGAATCCCCAGCACAGGCGAATCCCCCCTCACTCTGAATTCCAGCGCCTCGGCCTTGTCGGCCACGATTTTATACAGTGTCTCTATGTTGCTGCCCATGGAGTTCTGCATGGCCCTCACATACTGCAGGATGATGTCGGCCGTCAGCATCTTGGGATATATGACGCTCCCCAGGTTCAGGGAGTTGATAACATTTTCAAAGGCTATTTTGTTAACCTTGGTGATCAGCTTGGCCCCGGACTGGCTGGCCGCATATAAGGACAGCAGAATATTTTCCTCATCAAAACCAGTGAGGGAGGCAAATGCTTCCGTCTGACAGATGCCTTCTTCTAAAAGCAGCTTCTGGTCCGAACCATCCCCGTGTATGATCATTGCATGAGGAAGAATCTCACTTAAGATCCTGCACCGCTCCTCATCCTGTTCAATAATCTTAATTTTTATCTTGGTATCAGCCAGAGCCTTGGCCAGATACACGGTCAGCTTTCCTCCGCCCACAAACATGGCGGAATTAACCGTGTTGTTCTCAATTCCTGCTTTGCGGAAGAAATCAGCACAGTCTGCATGGGGCGCAATAAAGGATATCTTATCTCCGCCTCTCATCTCAAAGTTGCCGTCAGGTATCACTACATTATCCCCGCGCTCCACGGCGCAAATCAGTACATTGCTCTTTAACCGGCTCACCACATCCATTACCTTCATCCGGTCCAGAATGGAATCCTTGGGAATCAGGAATTTGAGAAGCTCAATCCTACCCTTGGCAAACAGCTCAATCTTGATGGCATTGGGAAAACGAAGCAGCCTGGCAATCTCCCTGGCTGCGGCCAGCTCCGGATTGATGGCCAGAGAAAGGTTCAGTTCTTCCCTGATATAGTTGATTTCCGCTGAGTACTCGGGATTGCGGATACGGGCAATGGTATGGCAATTGCCTGCTTTCTTTGCAATCAAACAGCAGAGCATGTTAAGCTCGTCTGAATTGGTGGTGGCAATCAGCAAATCCGCTTCCTTGATTCCCGCCTCCATCTGCACCTGGTACACGGCCCCGTTTCCGGTAACGCTCATGACATCCGTGCTGTCTGAAATGGATTGGAGCGCTTCGCTGTCGCAGTCAATCAGTGTAATATCGTGGTTTTCCCTGTTCAGCTGCTCTGCCAGTGTGGTTCCCACCTTACCGCAGCCTACAATAATGATTTTCATATTTCTTCCCCTTTATCCCCTGTGTATTGTCATATTCAGACCTGTTCGTGGAGCGGCCTTCTCATTTTCTTTCTGGTGAGCTCCACCAGGTTCAAAGCCGTCATGTCCACCACCGTGGTCTTTACCGGGTCTTTTGAAACAACATCTCCCAAATGGGCAAGAAGGGCCTTCCTGTCCTCTTCCCTTTCCATATCAATAAAATCCACAATGATGATGCCGGAAAGGTTCCGCAGCCTCAGCTGCCGTCCAATCTCATCCGCGGCTTCCATATTTATCCTGCATATGGTGTCCTGCATGTTTTTCCTGCCTGAATACTTTCCTGTATTCACATCAATGACCGTCATGGCTTCTGTGGGCTCTATGACCAGATATCCCCCGGACTTAAGCCATACATTCTTTCCCAGCGCCTTTTCAAAAGCAGTCTCCAGACTGTAAAGCTTGCTAAGTGGCAGCAGGCTATCTTCATAAAGGGTCAGACGGTCCGCGTCTTCCTTCTGGTACATTTCCAGGTACGCCCCCAGCTCCCTGTGATACTCAGGAACATCTGTAATAATTTCTTCCAGGGTCCCGCAAAAGGAATCCCGTATGGCCGCTATATATCCCGGCAGCGCCCTGTAAAGGCAGCTGTAGCAGACCCGGCATGCAGCGTCCGCCGAAAGTCTTTGCCATGTCCCCATCAGCTCAGCCAGTTCCTCCCGCACAATGCGGTCTTCCACCGTAACCGCGTTGGTCCGTACAATAACGCCCAGGTCCTCCGTCCCGGCCAGGTCACATTCCAGAAGGGAGCGAAGCCTTGCCTTATAGGAGGCATCACGGATTTTCGCAGAAAAACCGATTCCGGTCTTTCCCACAGTCAGCACACAGTACCGCCCTGTAAAGGAAAGACGTTCCGTGACCACCGGGGCCTTTGTCTTTACAGCATCCTTGCTGACCTGCACCACCAGCTCATCGCCGGTCTTAAGCCGTTCCGGCTTCCAGCGCTCCTGCAGGCTGTAGTATCCGGTGCATCCCGGTCCTATGTCAATAAAGGCGGCATTGATATTGCTTACCACCTTCTGTACTTTGCCAATATAGATATTGCCCAACAGGGAGTCCGCGGTATCCGGCTCCAGCATAAGCTGGCTTACCTTTCCATCTGATACCACGGCCGTACAGACCTTATCCCCCCGCCGGGTCACTACTAATTTGTCCATTATCTGATTTCCTCACCCAGCTGTTCCAGAGAGATAAAGGAGTGTATACCGGCTTCCTTCTCAGCCTCAGAGGCCCTGTCTGTATATACTTCTTCCCGCTGCACCATAAAGGCAAAGGGCGGGCGCTCCTTCCCCAGGAACCCGTAATACGCATCCAACACCTGTTCCGGTTTCACATTGGCAGCGCTGCCCGTGGATATTTTCATAAACAGGCGGGGCCCTTCCATTTCACCATCCCCCTCGGGACAGATGCTCAGCCCATAAACCAGGGGCTTTAAGTCCATCTTCTTTTCCCCGCGCTTGGTTTTCTTTGTCACCATGACGCTGGGACGCTCAAAAAAGGCAATAAGCCCCTGAAACCACTGTTCCTTATCCATGTCCTCAGGCTCGTATCCCGGCCTAAAGGCCAGGGTATAATCCCCGGCCCCGACTATGGACATGGCATTGGCCGCATCATCCGGCAGAATCCGGTAGCTTACGATCTCAAAGCCCTCTGACATCACCTCATTCAGACATCTCTTCATGGTTTCCGAATCTTTGGTAGAGGCCGCCTCTATGTCCACATATTCCCCGTTGCTGGTAATTCCCACTCCCAGGGGCGCCGCAAAGGACATGATCTGGTGTGGGGAAAATCCCCCGCTGTAACAGACATCCACATCCGCCCTGCGTATGGCCTTCTGGAAGTAACGCATAACGTCCAGATGACCGATGAATTTCATTGTTCCATATTTTCTGAATTTAATCCGAATTTTCATTTGTCCTATTCCTTTACGGTTTCATAACAGACGCCGCAGCCAAAATCCCTGGCTCCGCAGCCTGAACATCTCTGACGGCAGTTAGGCGTCACTTCTTCCTTCACGGCATGGTTCCACTCACGAATCAGGAATTCCTTTGACACGCCTGCATCAATAAAGTCCCAAGGGAACACCTCGTCCAGACTTCTCTCCCTGGTGGTATAAAACCCGATATCCACGCCGCAGGTCTCAAACGCCCGCATCCACACATCATTTTTAAAATACTCAGACCAGGAGTCATAGATGGCCCCTGTGCGGTAGGCCTCTTCTATCACCGCACCGACCCTGCGGTCGCCTCTGGCCAGCACTCCTTCCAGCACGGTAAGCTCTGCCTCATGCCAGTTATATTTAAGGCTCTTGAAATTCTTCATCTCACGGAACTTGCCGCGGACAATATTGGCTCTCTCAATGAATTCTTCCTTTGTACACATCCTGGCCCACTGAAACGGCGTGAAGGGCTTCGGCACAAAGAAGGAGGAGCTGGCCACAATCTGTACTTTTCCATTTCTCTGGTCCTTGGGAATATCATAATATGCTTCCGCAATCTTTTCAGAAAGCAGCGCGATTCCCTCCATATCCTCCACGGTCTCCGTGGGAAGACCCAGCATAAAATACAGCTTCACCCGGTTCCACCCTGACTCAAAGGCATCGGCGGCTCCCTTCAGAATCACTTCTTCGGTCAGTCCCTTGTTGATGACGTCCCGCAGCCTCTGGGATCCCGCCTCCGGCGCAAAGGTCAGGCTGCTCTTTTTCACATCCTGCACCTTGCTCATGACGTCCAGTGAAAATGCGTCGATACGCAGGGAAGGCAGGGATATGTTCACGCCCTTTCCCTTGAATTCGTCAATAAGGAAATTGACCAGGCCCTCTAACTGGCTGTAATCGCTGGAGCTTAAGGAGCTTAGGGATATCTCCTCATGCCCCGTGCTCCTCAGCATGCCGTAAGCATAGTGCTTCAGATATTCCAGGCTGTGCTCTCTGAGGGGCCTGTACACATCCCCGGCCTGGCAGAACCGGCAGCCGCGGATACAGCCGCGCTGAATCTCCAGCACCACCCTGTCCTGGGTCACTTTGATGAATGGCACCAGCGGTTTTTCGATATAGCCCACACTGTCCATGTCCGTTACGATTTGTTTTGTAACCACCGGCATGGCATGTTCATTATTTGGCCGAAAACATTCAATGGTCCCGTCTTTCTTATAGGTCACATCATAAAAAGCCGGCACATAGATGCCCGGTATCTCTGCCGCCCTTTCCAAGAACTGCTTTCTGGTGCCGCCGGCCTTTTTATTTTCCTTGTAGCGGTCCATCAGCTCAAAATATACGGTTTCACCCTCTCCGATATAAAACAGATCAAAAAAATCGGCCAGCGGCTCCGGATTGTAAGCGCAGGGCCCTCCCCCAATGACAATGGGATCATTCTCCGTTCTGTCACAGGTATGAAGCGGAATCTGTGATAGATCCAGAATCTGAAGTACGTTGGTATAGCACATCTCGTACTGAAGAGTAATTCCCAGAAAATCAAAATTCTTTACCGGCTCCTGGGTTTCCAGGGTAAAGAGCGGTATCTTATTCTCCCTGAGTATGGGGTCCAGGTCCGTCCACGGGGAATAAACGCGCTCGCAGTAGATGTCCTCCCTGTTGTTGAACATGGAATACAGAATCTGAATGCCCAGATGGGACATTCCGATTTCGTAGACGTCCGGGAAACACATGGCAAAGCGGATATCTACCTTGGAAGGATCCTTTTTTACCATGTTGACCTCGCCACCGATGTAGCGGGCAGGCTGCTGGATAGACAGCAATATTTCGTCACTTAGTGCTAATTTTCTCATGTTTTACACTCTCTTTGATTGTTTATATTGTATACTTTTTGCCATCTGTTTGATGGTCAATTTTAAGAACTTATCGTACTGAAAAACGTCTTGATTTGCACTATGAATCGCCTTTTTTAAGAAAAAAATGCCATCACATTTTTAAATTTCAACAGATTTATCATTTCCCAACTTCTTGGTACAGGATAACACAGTCAATTACTCTGCATAATTATAAGGTATTTCCTGATACTTTTCAACAACAATTATCTATGCAGGAATTACTGAGTCAATAAAATCAAAATTCATAGTCACATTCACAACGTAATCCTCAGGTTCAAGAGGTGTTGGAAGTACATCGTCAATGAATGCATCAAATTCCGGGAACCCATTGCAACTAATAAAATCCATGTCAGTATATACGCTGAGGGAAAAGAGTTCGCTGTAGTGTCCCATCGCAATAGACAACTGTTTTAAGTTTGCCCCATTTTGAACCATTAGTGTACAATATGAATGCCGTAAATCGTGCCAGTGGAATTCTTCAGGCAAATTTACTTTCTTTTTCAATCTCTTAAAGGGTTTTGCATAATCTCCACGACCATGTGGTAAGCCATTTTGCTGGCACCATATATATTCGTTATCCTGGTATTCAGGAATTGTTTTCTTTAGTATATCGTTTCTTGCCGCAGCAAGAATAATCTCATCAATAATAAATTTCGAAAGAAGGATCATCCTTTCACCGGAAAAGCTTTTCACTTTAAGATGTTGCTTGTACAGCTCACCTTCTTTTTGTTCACTGTATATATCTTTTCCTAATTGTGTCTCAATACGCAATACACCTGTGCGTACGTTGATATTGCTAAATTGTAACGCAATTAATTCACTGATTCTACAACCGGTAGCGATTGTAATTAGAAGTGGTTTAAACAAATCATGCTCTTCGACTTCACATGTCCAGAGTAGGGTGTACATCTGCTCCGCGCTTAAGACAGGTCTTTTTTGGGAGTGTCTTCTTGTCGGCTGTTAATTTTTTCTTTTTTCACCGCTCCACGTTTTGCTTTTATCGCAGTGATTGCCACATTTGAATTGATTAAATTATTGCTTTTTGCAAACTTGAATGACGCACCAATTACAGCATATCCCATTCTTAAAAGAGCCGGAGTCTTTAGTTTGTCGAAAAAGCGTAATAGATCATTTCGTTTTATTAAATGTAATTTCTGTTGCCCCATATATGGCACAAGATAAATATATATAATATTTCTGTACGCCATAAAAGTGTTGTAAGAAATATGAATGGTATCTGCCATATAGTATGTCATTGATAATCTCCTTCAAACGTGGAGAACCTTCTATCTGTTCAATATACAAATCAAAGGTTGTGTTAGGACTTTTATGGCCTAAAAATGCGCTTATTCGAATCAAATCTACCCCGGATTCAAATAGGAGACTTGCAGCCATATGTCTCAAATCATGCATACTTATCACGGGTAAGCTGCATTTTTTACATATACGTCTTAGTGCCGCATTACAAGTTCCCTCACTTTTAATTTCACCATTATTTCCAATGCAGATATACCCATCATAAGTGTCTATCCATTTAGCGCTTTCTTCTTCTTTTTGACGAGTAATACCATGAAGACGTTCTTCCAGCAATTCAAATACTATTTTATGTACCCTCAACACGCGAATTCCTGCTTTGCTTTTGGGTGCTTTGACTGCTTTTCCATTTCTCTTAACTATCAAGTGCTCATCTGTGTAGTATATAATATGATTTAAAGTGACTTGGCGCTTGATGGAGATTGTTGAAGTAGTGCGGTCGGCATCGTTAAACATAAAACCACGGATCTCTCCAATGCGTAAGCCACAAAATAGTGCAAGAACGACTTCTAAATAAACTTGTCTATAGTAGCAAGCGATATAATTTAAAAAGACCTTTATCTGTTCTTTTGTATAGATTTTTACAGGTTCAGGTTTAGGCCAATACTGTTTTTCCACATTTAACATGACGTTCTCAGTAATGTAACCATCTGCCAATGCATCAGCGAATGCCGCTTGCAAGAACTTATGAGTTTGCTTCACTGATGTTTTACAGAAAACACATCTTTTTATAAGATTATTAAGGGTTGTTACTGAGACAGCTGTTAAAGGAATGTTGTCACTTGGCAAGAATGATGGTAAAATAAAATGATATAAAACATATCCAGCAGCTATTTTTGTGGTAGTGTAATCTAGTTTGTGTCTTTGGAAAAGATGGCTCCTTTTTGGTAAGAATTAAGATATAACAATTCTTATCGAAAAGGAGTGTTTTTATGGTTATGGCAAAGGAACAAATACGACAGATTATTTCTCAGAACGACATCAGCAGTGTGGCGGATGTCTATTCCCTGCTCAAAGAGAGCTTCAAAGACATTTTGCAGGAACTGATGGAAGCGGAACTGGATGCAACGCTCGGTTATGCAAAAAACCAGAAAGCAGACTTAGACACAGACAACAAGCGCAACGGTCATTCTACCAAAACAAGAAAGAGCCAGTATGGTGAATTCCAACTGGAGGTTCCAAGAGACCGCAATGGGGAGTTTGAACCGAAGGTGGTTCCTAAATACCAGAGGGATGTTTCTGGCATTGTAGAGCAAGTCATTTCTCTGTATGGCGGAGGCATGAGCACATGGGATATCCACGACCAGCTAAAGGACCTCTATGGAATCGAATTATCAGCGGAAATGGTCAGCAAGATTACAGACCGGATTCTTCCGGAAATCAAGGAATGGCAGTCCCGGCCGCTTAATCCGGTCTATCCATTTATATTTATGGACTGCATTCACTACAAGGTTCGTGAGGATGGACGGATTCTGAGCCGTGCCGCTTACATTGTTCTGGGTGTTACACTGGATGGCTATAAGGATATTTTAAGTATTACTGTAGGTGCAAACGAAACCTCCAAGTTCTGGCTTGGGATGCTCAACGACTTGAAGAATCGTGGGGTACAGGATGTCCTGTTCTTCTGTGTGGACGGGCTTCCTGGCTTTAAGGAAGCCGGCGGTATTTCCACAGGCAGAAATCCAGCGTTGTGTGATCCATATGCTCCGGAACTCATTTAAGTATATCAACTATAATGACCTGAAGAAGTTCTCCTCTGATTTTAAGGCAGTCTACCATGCGCCAAATGAGGCAACGTCATTGTCCGAACTGGACAGCATTCGGGATAAGTGGGGGAAGAAATAACTTTACGCGATTAGTAACTGGGGAAATAACTGGCAGGATGTCAATTCCTTTTTCCAATTTTCCGGGGAAATCAGATGGATTATGTACACAACTTATACCGACAAAAAAACTATACCGACTTTTTTCGGAAAATCGCCAGTTACAACCATTTCCTGAAAAAATGTCGGTATAGTTTTCACAGACGATATAAGGCTTCCGATATTTTTTTATCCTTCCAAATCTTTTCTGCATTTCTTCCTTCTGGATTTGTCCGCTCCAGAGCTTTCGCTAACGTATCCAGGGTCACAAAAGCGTAGAACCCAGAAGTGGTTGAGATATTTTCATACCCAAGCATCTGCTGGATATAGGATAAAGGACATCCCTCCTGGTACAGGCTCATTGCCCTGGTCTTTCTCAGCATGTGGAGATGGATATCTTCCGGCATTGGGATTCCTTCATTCCGGCATTTTTCCGCATACTTTTTCAGGACTTTCTGGATGCAGTCATCGGATAGTTCATGTCTTATGCCATGGGTAACCGCATAAAAGAGAGGGGCCATAGGATCGTGGCTGTCCCCATGAAATTCCCGCAGGTATCCTCTCAGGTGCTGTACAGTCTTTTTCATCACCGGTACACTCCGGTACTTCCCGCCTTTTCCCAGTATCCGGATATAGGGTACTTCCGCATTAAGATGCAGGTCACAGACCTTCAGACCCGTCACTTCTCCCACCCGCATGGCAGCATCATATCCAAGGATAAGCAGCATCCGGTTCCGCCGCTCAGACCTCTTCTCCTTACCGGGAGCATTAAGAAGTGCTTTCATCTGGCGGTCTTCGAAATACCTGATCTCACTGCCGGGGATATTCAGACCATGTACTGTCTGACTCGAAACAAAGACCTGGGTGATATCCATGCATTCTTCTGATGCATATGACAACAGGGCTTTTACTGCGGTCAGACGGAGGTTACAGGTCTTCGGGCTCCATGTTTTTACGTCTGTCATCCACACAAGATAATCTTTCAGATTTTTTCTGTCCAGGTCATTAAAACAGATGCGTTCACGGCGGATTCCTTTTACTTCTTCCAGAAAACCAATGCAGATGTTAAGCGAGGCACGATAGGAGGCAACCGTATTCTGACTCTTTTTTCTGATCTTCAGGAGTTCATGGTCCAGAAAACGTCTGGCCGTATCCCAAAAGAAAACACTGTCAAACTTTTTTGTTCTGTTCTTTTCATTTCTCCCTGCCATCATCCACCTCCGGTATCAGTTCTTCCGAATGCCTGGATCTGTCCAGTATCCCTCCATAGATATCCGGCACGAGATGGAAGTAGTACAGGGTACTTTTCACATCGGAATGCCCCATATACCGCATAAGGTAAGGAAGCATAACATTCACATCTCTTCCTTCCCTCAGCCAGCGATTCATGTTGGCCTAGACAAAGTGATGGCGGAATTCATACGCGCGTATGCTGATACCGGAACCTCTCTTCTCCGGAAAAGCGGCATACCAGAAACGCAGGAAGTTCTGCTGCAGCCAGCTGGCGCCGTATGGATGGTCTCTCTTGTTCGGGAAGAAAGTCGCGCGGTCCGGGAACAGATGGCTGATCCGGCGGTCATAGACGGTTAAGTATTCCGCAAGTTCTCTTGAAATATAAACCCTCCGGCTCTTCGGTCCTTTCGACTGGATGATATCAAGATAGCCTTCATCAAGATGCACATTTTTCCGGGCAAGTGTGCGTGCCTCTTTACAGCGGAGCCCGCAGCAGTAAAGGAGCCGGAAGATTGCAGGAAGAACCAGATTCCTTCCCTTCAAATGAGAATCCTCCACCCTGTCGCATTCCCTGAAAAACGCAACGATCCCTTCCTCCGTAAAAAAATACGGCTGGACCGGCGTGGGAAGATGCTGCCTTCCGGACGGGATAAGATACGCCTTAATGCCGCGGGCGGCAAGATACCTGCGGAATTCACGCAGGAACGCAGCCGCGTTATAAAGGCTTCCCGGGGTATCCTGGAGCTGTCCAAGAAATCCTTCGACGCTCTCCTTGTTTAGTGCCGCGGTTCCAGGAGCTGTTTCCATAACAAACCGGGCATATCTCTTTAGATAATAAGCTCCGGTCTGGTATTGATAGCCGTTCGCTCTCTTATAGGAAACAAACTGGTCGATCAGTTCCAACAGGGACTCATTGTACATCTGGAATACCCCCTTTCCCGACAAGAGGGGGTGGGAGCGTACACGCCGCCAGACTTATAGCGTCAGTTGAAAGATATACGGATACAATGTTCGGATCCCTGTGCCCGAGAGCTGCTGAGATATCTGACATAGGGATACCCGCCCGGAGCATGGAAGACGCAGCGTGATGCCTTGTCATCCGACTCCCCACCGGCCGCCCTTCCTTTTTAATCCCGGCAAGTTCCTCCAGTTTTTTCAGGGTCTCATAAATGCTTCCTGTACCCAGACGTCCAAACGGTGCAAAAGTCTTCAAAAAGACATAGTCCGATTTGCTCTGCGGACGTTCATTCAGGATATAATCCGCGATATCATTTCCGTAAGAAGCCCTCAATGGAATGGTAAGCGTTTTCTTTGTCTTATTCTGAATAATGGAGATACAGTCCTTTCCCCAGTCGATATCTTTCAGCTTCAAAGAACAGACATCAATCCCCCGGAGCCCTGTTTCCAGGAGGAGCCTGCAGACAGCGGTATCCCTCTTAGTCAGCCCCCCTGATGAGAGCGTGGATCTGAGTGCCGCAAGCTCCTTGCCATTATAGATTTCTATGATCTTTACTTCCCGTGGCAGATGCACCGGTATCTCCAGGAGGAACTGTGCTGTGTGGTCATTAGCGGAAAGAAATCTGCGCAGCCTCGCCAGACCGCTTCCGATCGTAGACGGCCGGTATCGTCCGTCTTTGTAAAGGGACAGGATAAGGGTACTCACATCATTTGTTTGGATATCAGATAACTTCCCATATCCGTTTTTTTGGCAAAAAAGCAGAAAATAAGTAACGATTCGTTTATATCCAGATATCGTATTGGGGCTGAACTCTTTCTGTTCCAGATATCCAACAAAGGATTCCAGTTCCAATCGGAATCCTTTATTCATAAGTTTTCCGGATGTGCTGTCAGTATCCTGCCTTCTCCAGTCAACGGTTCCTGTCCGTGCAAGTGACAGGAGTAGTCTGATGCAGCGTTTCCGGTGAGTCAGTTCTTTTTGCGCCCATTTTT
>Ga0137302_10174_pt1 | contig 45343 bp, 37 predicted proteins | sample Ramsor2O_GlcNAcB_FD_97184 | JGI IMG/M metagenome (GOLD analysis project Ga0137302, IMG submission 97184) | Mouse cecal microbial communities from Vienna, Austria - N-Acetylglucosamine amended with D2O_GlcNAcB | ecosystem: Host-associated > Mammals > Digestive system > Large intestine > Cecum... | reverse complement strand
GTTGATCCTCTGCTCTATTTCTTATATCCGATTCCAAAGGTCGCTTTTCTGCCAGTTTTCATGATTTTTTTTGGTTTAGGGAATGTTTCAAAGGTGATCCTGATTTTTTCGGTGATCGTGATTCAAGTTGTGGTTTCGATTCGAGATGGGGTAAAAGAAATCCCAGCAACTTACTTTCAAGTGATGCAAAATTACACGCAAAACCCGCTGCATCAGATCCGTTTCTTGATTTTGCCAGCAATCATGCCGGCATTGTTTGCCAGCATGCGGGTAAGTATTGGTATCTCGCTTGCCTCCTTGTTCTTTGCGGAAAACTATAATACGACTTATGGCGTCGGGTACTTGATTTTGAGTGCTTGGTCTAAAATGGATTATGAGCAAATGCTGTCAGGCATCGTTGTGATTGCATTGATGGGCTTTTTCTTCTTTGGTGTGGTGGATGGATTAGAAAAATGGGTGTGTCGCTATCGCAGCTGATTATTTTCCATCACTAAATCAAGAGTTTCATCTTGCTATTAAAGAATCATTCGCTCGCAGAGGTCGAGAAGTGGTTCTTTTCTTTTTGTGCCAAGTGAGGGGAGATAAATTTGGAAATGATCGTGTAATTGTGAGCAATTTCGTATATAATATATGCAGTTGATTGAGAATTATTCTCAGCAGAAGGAAGGATAAGAATGAAAGAAGCAGATTTCTCAAAAAATCTCTTTGATTTAGTGTCGGAACATCCGGAAATCAAAGACATTATGAGCAAACTTGGCTTTACTGCCATCAATAAACCCGGCATGCTCCAAACTGCCGGTCGCTATATGACGATTCCGAAAGGCGCACAAATGAAAAAGATACCTTTGGAAAAAATCATTCAATCTTTTGAAAACCAAGGTTTTCTTGTGAAAGGAGTCGACAAATGAGAACGAAGGAACAACGGCAAGAACGAATCGTCGAAATTTTGAGCTTGCTTCATCAAGGCGGTTCTTTTGAAGAAGCTAAACGCTTATTCAATGAAGAATTTGACGGCGTAGATGTCACTGAGATCACCTCGGCAGAAAAAGCATTGATTCAAAGCGGTTTAGACCCTTCGGAGATCCAACGTCTATGCAATATCCATGCGGCTGTATTTAAGGGATCGATCAACGAGATCCATCATTCAAATGAAGAATATGGACAACCTGGTCATCCAGTCCATACCCTCAAGCTAGAAAACCAAGTCCTGCAATCGTTATTGACGGACGAAATCGACGGATTGCTCAAGAAAATCAAAAAGGGGGACTGGTCACAAAAAGGACGTCTGCAAGCAGCACTGCAGGATCTGTTACAGATCGACAAACATTATGCAAGAAAAGAAACGCTGATCTTTTCATATATGGAGAAGTATGGCATCTCTGCTCCGCCGAAAGTCATGTGGGGAGTCGACGATGATATTCGCGAGATGATCAAAGAGTTGAACCAGTATTTGGCAACTGACAAAGCAGCATATAATCCTCTAGCTGAAAAGTGGCAGGCAGTAAAATCTGAAATTGAAGAAATGATTTTTAAAGAAGAAGAAATCATGGTTCCTATGACATTGGATGTCTTCAGTTTAGCGGATTGGCAACGGATCGCGGAAGATAGCTTTGACATTGGGTTTGCTTATATTCCTGAACCATTGCCTTGGAAACCAAGCCAAGAGTCACTGGAGAAAGAATTGGAACGGGAGCCAGCTCGTCAATTGGCCATCAAACAAGCTCAAGAAACCACAGCTGGTATTGCCGCGGGACTTGGGTTTGAAGAATTCGCTGAACCGCCAGTGACAACGACTGCTCCCACGAACCAAACCATTGAATTTCCCACCGGCTCCTTGCAGCTGGAACAATTGATTGCTATGTTCCAAACATTGCCAGTCGATCTGACGTTTGTGGACAATGAAGATCGGGTACGTTTTTATTCTGAAGGGAAGAGTCGAGTCTTCCCCCGGACAAATTCAGTGATTGGTCGAGAAGTAGTGAATTGCCACCCACCTAAAAGTATGCACATTGTTCAAAAAATCTTAGACGATTTTCGGTCAGACAAAAGAGAAACAGCTGATTTCTGGATTGACATGCGGGGACGAAAAATCTATATTCGCTATTTTGCGTTGAAAAATCCAACGGGGAAATATCTAGGCTGTCTGGAAGTCACGCAAGACATCACAGAGATCCAAAAGATCGAAGGACAAAGTCGGTTACTGGATGAGGAGTAGGAATGGAGTATTTACTCAACAAAACACATGCAAGCAGAAAAAAATGATAAAAACGCTTGCACGAAAATCAAATAAATAGTATAGTATAAACAATCAAATGGGTAGTTACTGATAATGCAGGCTATACCTTCGTACGTGTGTATGGATCCTACACATGTATTGAGGTATAGCCTTTTTTCATTTTAAGGAGGTGAGAAACGTCTTGAAGATCAAAAAGATTCTAAATAATAATGCGGTTTTGGTCGGAAAAGATGGCAAAGATTTTATTTGGATCGGCACCGGGCTGGGCTTTAAAATGAAACCGGGACAAGCAGCAGACGAGACGAAAATAGAGAAAGTATTTGTATTGCATAAAAACAAAGCTTCTGAACGTTTTTTGACATTAATGGAATCAATCCCGGCAAAGTACGTTTCCTTAGCTGATGATATTATTCGATTAGCTAAAAATGATCTAGAGCATGAGTTAAGTGAAACATTATATGTATCCTTAACCGATCATTTATATCATTTGATTAAATTACACAAACAGGGAATGAGTATTTATAACCGCCTTTCATGGGAAATTAAGAAGTTTTATCCCAAAGAATTTGAGATAGGGAAAAAAGCACTATTTTTAATTAATGAAAAAACGGGTATCCAGTTCGAAGAAGAAGAAGCAGGGAATATTGCAATGCATTTGATCAATGCTCAGCTGACAGATGAGATCGATCAACCTGAAGATGTCCAGCTAATTGCAAAGAAAATTAGAGATATTATTTCACTTATTCGTCTATCTAATAAAATTCAAATCAATGAAGATTCGCTTGCGTTTGATCGCTTTATCACTCATTTGCGCTTTTTCTTCCAACGATTGACTACCCGGACTAAGATGAATAAGCAAAATCCATTGCTGGAGCACATTCAGAGTCAATACCCAGCAGCTTACAAAACGATGATTTTGGTTGAGCAGTATCTGAAAGTCTCTCTAAGTGATGATGAAAAGTTATACTTATCGCTACACATTCAAAAATTAATAGAGAACGAATAGAGGTTGTTACTGGTAAAGCAGGCAAGACTGATAATTATTCCTTTGTTGGGAATAATTATTTGTCTTGCCTTTTTGATTATGGATAAGGGGATGAATAAAATGGCATACAAAGATTTAGTTGAGGAAATATTGAAAAATGTGGGTGGAAAAGAAAATATTGCCGGTCTCACTCACTGTATTACTCGTTTACGTTTCAATTTAAAAGATGAATCAATTGCAGATACTGGAGCATTGAAAAAAACGAAAGGTGTAGTTACAGTAGTACAAAGTGGTGGACAATATCAAGTAGTCATCGGAAACCACGTACCAGAAGTTTATCAAGAATTTATTGACTATGCTGGGCTATCAAACGAAGCGTCGGAAGAAAAAAAGGAGAAGAAAGGACCTTTGGATGCTTTTATAGATATTATTTCTGGTATTTTCACACCTGTATTAGGGTTACTGGCAGCTACTGGAATGATCAAAGGATTAAACGTTCTCTTTGTTTCTCTTGGTTGGATTGAAAATACTTCTGGAACCTATGCCATCTTGCAAGCCGCTGGTGACTGCTTCTTCTATTTCTTTCCAATTTTTCTTGGTTATACCGCAGCAAAGAAATTTGGTCTGAAGCAATTTGTTGGTATGGCTATCGGTGCGGCAATGGTCTATCCGGCCTTGTCAGGGTTAACTGCTAATACAGAACCTCTTTATACCTTATTTAATGGTACGATTTTTGAGTCACCTGTTTATGTAACTTTTTTGGGTATACCAGTTATTCTGATGAGTTATAGTTCTAGCGTTATCCCAATTGTGATTGCAACTTTCTTTGGAGCGAAATTGGAGAAAGTGATTACCAAATTAATTCCGAGCGTTTTACGTAGCTTTTTAGTGCCATTTCTAACAGTTTTATTGATGGTTCCTTTAACATTTATCGTGATTGGCCCAATAGCCACATGGATTGGAAATATTTTAGGGGCTGCTGTGTTAAGTATTTATCAGTTTAGCCCGATTGTTGCTGGTATAGCGGTGGGTGCAATCTGGCAAGTTCTTGTCATGTTCGGTCTTCACTGGGGGATTATCCCGATTGCTATCAACAATATTGGTGTATTAGGATACGATCCTGTAATGGTTTTAGGACAAGCAACTCCATTTGCTACTGCTGGAGCAGTATTAGCGGTTATCATTAAATCCAAAAATAATTCTGTTCGTGCGATCGGTATACCCGCTTTTATTTCTAGTCTTTTCGGTGTCTCTGAACCCTCCCTTTACGGGGTAACGTTACCCCGTAAGAAACCATTCATTGCAACTTTGATTTCTTCTTCCATAGGTGGTCTGATCATGGGGCTCTTTGGGACAAAATCATTTATCATGGGAGGAATGGGCGTTTTTAGTCTTCCAAATTATATTAGTCCTAGTGATGGAATTGGCAGTGGTTTTTATGGCTATGCACTTGCAATTAGTGTGGCATTTGCACTATCGTTTGTTTTAACTATTACATTCATGTATGATCCTACTGAAGATCGAGAAGAAGCTGAATCAGAGGAAGAGCAAGAGATAGCAATAGATAATTATTTAATAACGGAAACAAAGATTGAGATGCCTATTAAAGGAGATTTACTGACATTGGCTGATGTTGAAGATGAAGCTTTTTCTTCTGGGTTATTAGGAAAAGGTGTAGCGATTGTTCCAAGCAATGGAGAGATCTATGCGCCATTCGATGCTACTGTAGAAACATTGTTCCCAACGAATCATGCGATCGGTTTAAAATCTACGAATGGTATTGAATTGTTGATTCATGTCGGAATGGATACTGTTAACTTAAAAGGCGATTTCTTTACTTCCTACGTAAAACAAGGACAGCAAGTAAGGAAAGGCGAGCTGTTGATTCGATTTGATAAAGAAAAAATTCAATCCAAAGGCTACTCGATCATCTCACCGGTTGTTGTAACAAATACTGATACTTATTTGGATGTTATCCCAGATATTGTTAATGAAGTCATTCAAGTGATTCATTAAGTTGTGTTCTATATGATACGATAGTAAAGAAGGGAAGGGAAAATATGCGCGCTATCATGCTAATGTTTGATACGTTGTCAAAAGATTTTCTGTCAAATTATGGAAATGATTGGATCCAAACACCAAATTTCGATCGCTTAAGGGAAAAAACGGTTACTTTCGATAATTTTTATGGGGGAAGTATGCCTTGTATGCCAGCACGTCGTGAACTTCATACAGGAAGATATAACTTTATGCATCGCATGTGGGGGCAATTGGAGCCTTTTGATCATTCCATTTTTGATGTGCTACAACAAAATGGCATCTACTGTCACCTAGTGACCGACCATTCTCACTATTTTGAGGATGGAGGGGCAACCTATCATAATCGCTATTCTACTTGGGAGGGGTTTCGCGGGCAGGAAGGTGATCGCTGGGTACCTAGGAAATTTGCTGAAGGCCATGCAGAAACAAATCCTTTGAATAAGCAAGGCATTTCAGTTGAACAGCATTTTGCGAACCGCACAAGACAAGTTGATGAAAATGAGATGTCGAGTGTTCAAACAATTCAAGCTGGACTTGATTTCTTGAAAGAATACAAAAAAGAAGATAATTGGTTTTTGCAAATAGAATGCTTTGACCCTCATGAACCCTTTTTTGTTCCAGAAAAATATCGTAAACTTTATGAGGACTGTCCAAATGAGTCACCTTATTTTTGGCCAAAGTATGGTCGGGTTACAGATGACATTTCTTCCGATGATTTAATTGAATTACAAAACGAATATGCTGCATTGATAGCAATGTGTGACCATCATCTCGGAAAAGTCATTGATTTTCTAGAGACGAATCAAATGTGGCAGGATACGTTGGTGATTATTAATACGGATCATGGTTTTCTTCTTGGTGAGCATGATTGGTTAGGAAAGAATGTTGCTCCTATGTATGAAGAAATTATCCATTTGCCATTTTTTATCAGTTACCCAAATGCTGAAGTGGATACCCATACTTCTGTTTTAAGCCAAACGATCGATATTCCTGCAACTTTATTAGATTATTTTGGTATTGCGAATGAATTGGATATGGATGGTAAATCATTATTGCCAGCTCTAAAGTCTAAGGAGACTGTTTTACATGATGAAATCATTTTTGGAACAAATGGCGGTCATGTCAATATTTATGATGGGAAGTACGTGTATATGCGTGCGTCTGTTGATCCTTCCAACGGCCCAATCACTATCCAAACATTGAATTACGCCATGTTAAGGGGGTTCATCAATAAGGAAGCATTAGATACCATGAAGCAAAGAAAGGGAAATCGCTTCACAAATCAGTATCCTTATACAGAAATTGAAGTCTCCACATACATTGATTCTTATTCAGTTGGCCATTTGCTATTTGACTTGGAGGAGGATCCGCAACAGTTGACTCCACTGGATAATCCTGACGTTGAAGAAAGGATGATCCAGAAATTAATAAAAATCATGGATCGAATTGAAGTGCCAGAAAGTGAATATATTCGTTTGGGATTAAGAAATTAAATAAATTAGCAACTTCAAAAAGTTATTTAGAATCGAGGCTTCTACCATGAAACATATTTCAGTATTGATTAAACCCGCATCTTCCCTCTGCAATCTTCGCTGCAGCTACTGCTTTTATGCCAATGTCAGTTCCTTGCGGGAAGTCCGCTCGTTTGGCAAAATGAAAGAAGAAGTGACAGAGAAAATGATCAAAAATATTTATGCAGACTTAGAAGACGGTGATCAATTGACATTAGCGTTTCAAGGTGGAGAGCCAACGATGGCGGGCCTCAATTATTTTCGAAAAGTGACCCAACTAGTGGATCAACAGCAAAAGCAGGTACAGGTCCATTATGCGATTCAAACGAACGGGACCATGATCAATGAAAAATGGTGTGCTTTTTTGAAAGAACATGATTTTTTGGTCGGTCTCTCGATCGATGGCCATCCGCTCTACCATGATTTGCATCGGGTCGATCCGATAGGAAGAGGAACTTTTCAGCGAGTGCTGCAAACAAAACAGCTGTTTGACCACTTTGAGATTGACTACAATGTGCTTTGTGTCCTGACCAATCCATTGGCTAAAGAGGCTAAGAAAGTCTTTCGCTTTCTAAAAGAACAAAAAATCGATTTTGTCCAGTTTATTCCTTGTTTAGATGATTTAGATGCGAAAGAAAGAAATAGTTATGCCCTCACACCAAAACGTTTTGCGGGATTTTACCACCAGCTTTTGCAGTTATGGCTGCAAGAATTAGCGGAGGGGCATTATGTGAGTATCAAGCTTTTTGATGATCTTTTGAATCTATTGGTCAAGCAACAAGTCACCGCCTGCGGGATCTTAGGAAACTGTCAAGTGCAATATGTCATTGAAGCAGATGGCAGTGTTTATCCTTGTGATTTCTATGTGTTAGATGACTATCGAATGGGGTATATTCAAGAACAGACCTTGCGTCAGTTATTTGAACAGGACATTGCAAAAACGTTTGTGTGTCAACGGCTCGAAATGCCAAAGAAATGTCTGAGTTGCCCGTTTCAAAAAATGTGTCGTGGCGGCTGCAAACGCATGAAAGATGCCATCTATGTGGATGGGGACTATTGCGGTTATCAGCAACTCTTGCAGGAATTTGTAACGCAGATCAATCGGATTTTAGGTTTGTTACAGGGGGTAAGTGTGTGATTGGGTTCATTTATTTTATAGTGATCGTGTTGGCGAATACGGTTGGTGCCGTTTCAGGCATGGGGGGCGGCGTTCTGATCAAACCCATTTTTGATTTTATCGGCGCCCATTCTGTTGCGGCCATCTCGTTTTATTCTGCCGTAGCAGTCTTTACTATGTCGCTGGTTTCTACCGCAAGACAGTTGGCTAGCGGACATAAGATCAATTGGCAAATCGTCCTTTGGGTTTCAGGAGGCGCCATCTTAGGCGGTATCTTGGGCAATGTCGCTTTTGATCAGCTGTTGCTGTTTTTCCAGAATGAAGACCATGTACAGATGGTGCAGATCTTTTTGACCGTCGTGACGTTGTTGTTTGCTTTCTTTTATACCAAATATGACTGGCCCGGATTCCAACTGAAAAATAACTTCTGGTATTGCTTCTGTGGTTTAGTCCTTGGTTTTCTAGCCAGTCTTCTAGGAATCGGCGGCGGACCGATCAATGTTTCTTTGCTGATGCTGATGTTTGCTTTGCCAATCAAAGAAGCGACAGTCTATTCGATTTGTACGATTTTTTTCTCTCAATTGGCGAAAATCGTGACGATTGCTGGGACCACTGGATTTGGCCTCTATGACTTAAAGATTTTGTGGTTTGTGATTCCAGCCGCGATTGTTGGCGGTTTGTTAGGGGCAAAAGTCAGCACTGTCCTCTCACCACAAAAAGTGACGCTGGTCTTCCAGACAGTCATTCTCTTGGTGCTAACCATCAATCTTTATAACGGCTATCAATTATTATAGAAAGAAGGCAGATGGGATGATCAAGATTCCTGCTGGAACGTATCGAATTGGCACGGATACAAAAGCTGGCTTTGAAGAGGACCAAGAAGGTCCCAAGATCCAAGTTGAGATGGCCTCTTTTGAAATCGATGAAACGACTGTTACCAATCAGATGTTTGAAGCATTTATTGCGGCAACAGGCTATGTGACGGAAGCAGAACAGTTTGGCTGGTCGTTTGTCTTTCATTATTTTCTTTCCGAAAAGACGAAACAGAGGAGCCAACTGATCCCCAATATGAGTTGGTGGTATGCTGTTGCGAGAGCAGACTGGCGACATCCTGAAGGTCCGGACTCATCGATTGAGCAACGGATGGATCATCCAGTCGTCCAAGTCTCGCGAAATGATGCGTTGGCATTTTGCCGCTGGGCAGATAAGCGGCTGCCAACAGAAGCTGAATGGGAGATTGCCGCGAAAGGTGGTACAGAGAATGATTTTTATCCATGGGGGACAGATTTTTTAGCTGGAGAAGACTATCACTGCAACATCTGGCAAGGCGCGTTTCCCAAAGCAAATACGAAGGCAGACGGCTTTGCGAGTACTGCACCTGCTCGGTTTTATGAGCCGAATGGCTATGGACTTTATCAAGTCATTGGCAATGTGTGGGAATGGTGCAGCAATCCCGCAAGGATACCATTGGAACAATTTCGTTCATGGGACAGCCATTTTTTTGAGCAACGATTTCAGCAGGTGGACGATGCCATGTATGCGACACGGGGAGGGTCGTTCTTGTGTCATGAATCTTACTGCAAACGTTATCGGATCGCAGCCCGCAATGGAAACTCCGGGATGTCTGCGGCCAATAATTTAGGCTTTCGCTGTGCCAAAAGCTAGGCGTGTCTGTGAATAATAATAAAAAAACTATCTAAAAAATCTTGATTGTCTCATTGCTTTTTTTTAGCAAGTCGTCCTTTGATAGGAACAATCAGTGATCGCTTAGATAGTTTTTTGTTTAATTGCTGTCTTAATAAATGATGGAAGTAGGGCCTGTGTTGACCGATTAATCCCATTGAGAAAGATAATTTCCTGAAAGATCATAAACCAGATTCAGTGCAGTATGTCCCCGAATATCATCGACACCGACCGTCCAAGTCCATTTGCCTTGAGAACCATTTAAGATCACGATACTAACTCCGGGATAATAATGGTCTAATTTCGCAACCCGTTTTTCCGTTTCTTTGATAACCTTGGGAATAACGCCCCAATCGATTTCATTATAAGCAATGGTCTCTTGAATAGGTAACTCGATCGTATCACTGTCTTTCTGCCATTTTTGTAAAAGATTTGTCGAATAATACCAGTATTCATCTTGTAGTTTAGTGGTGGGGTTGATGATTCGCGCGACTGCATAGACGCCGCTTTTCAAAGGAATGTTCCGAATGTGATAGCTATAACTGATGAGCTGAACCTCTTGATCTTTCAGCGCTTTTTTGTCGGTTAATTCAGCCATGATCGCGGAAGCAGAGGCTTCTTCTCTAAAAAAATTTCGGTCGAAGGGTAGCAAGGTTGTTAAAGCACCAAATGCAAACAAGATGCTAGGGAGAATGACCAATGTGCCGATCCAATAGAACAAAGCCCTTTTTCTTTTTCTGATACCAAAAAATAATGCCAAGACTATCATTAGTGCTATAACGAAGTACCAGAGTAGCGGAAGATAGCCGATCACTTGGTCGCGAGTTTCTACAACTGTGTACTCATCCAGTCCAAACCAGTTTTCGGCAATATTGATGTTCGTCAGTACAACGATCCCTAAGATTCCTGCAATGATGAGCAGGAGGATGAAATAAAAAAGCAGAGAAGGGAGAAGCTTGGAGTTACGTTTTTTATCAGTCATGGGTCACTTCCTTTGTCGGTTCATTGTGAATGAGCTGCTATTCCTAGTCCAGCCAAAATCTATTTATCTAAATTATTTTATTCGCTGTTGACACTAATTATACAACAAATAAAAAAAGAGACAAAAGGCAATGCAAACAAAAAGATCTGATCCATAGAAAGTAGAGCAACTATGGATCAGATCATTCGTTTCTTGCTTTTTATTTATCAATGATTATCGGTTCACATTGTCTTGACGAGCAATACCAACAAAGAACTTCAAGCAATAAATCGCGCAGATACCGACAATTACGTAAATGATTTTAGCGAATAATGTAGTTGATCCGCCCGCAATTGTTGCAACCAAGTCAAATTCAAATAGTCCAACCAATAACCAGTTTAGGCCGCCAACGATAAGTAGCGCTAAAGCTATACTGTCTAATACTTTCATTTTAGAATTCTCCTTTCTTTGTGCATATTTATAGTATATAGCATGTGTTTTGTTTTGGGAAAAATACTGCTTGAAGAAAATCGTCACTGTTTATTCGCCATCATCGGATACTTCGATATTCTTTTCTTTCTCTCCATTTTGTTTCCGTTCATTGTAAATAAATACATGACGGACGATCTTCAACAATGGTCGGATCGTTAAGAAGATTGCTCCTATCAGATAGGCGATAGTTCCATAGATCGCAGGCAGATCTGTCAAGGACACGATACTTCCGAAAATATAAAATAAACCAGTCAAAATATCATTCGTTAGGGAAATCAGCAGATACCGGTTTTTGAAATAGACATGAAAACGGCGTCCTTTAATAATGACGTCTTCGTCTTTACCAAGTTCGATCTGATGTTCATTTCGTTTGATTTTTGGCACTGAGGGCGATCATCCTTTCTTTGCGTTAATTTGGCTTTAATACCACTTTGATGTTGTTATCTTCCTTTTTGTCAAAAATGTTATAAGCCGCAGCGGCTTCTTCTAAAGGCATGGTATGAGTGATGATCGGTGTTGGGTCGATCTCCTCTTTTTGGATCATTTCATAAATTTTTGGCATTAAGTGGATAACGGGTGCTTGTCCATGTTTCACTGCCACATTGCGCATGAAAAACTCTTGTAAAGGGTAGGACGATGCTGGAGTCATATAGACACCAGTAATTTGCACGGTACCAAATTTTTTGACCGCTTTCGCCGCCATTTGGATCGGTGAAATCGTACCACTTTGCAAGCTGACCAAATTTTTGGCTTTTTCTTTGACGGGTTCTAAACCATCCATACCGACGCAATCGATGATGACATCGGCGCCGCCTTTTGTTAATTCATACAAATCATCAGCGCTTGTCGCAAGGTCATCCAATTGGAAGGTCTCTACCTGATTGTAGCTTTGCGCCTTTTCCAGTCGATGGGCAACTGGATCGACCGCAATCACTCGTTTCGCACCAGCCATAACGGCGAACTTTTGGGCAAAAAGTCCTACAGGTCCTGAGCCAAGAATAATGACGGTATCGCCTTGTTTGACACCCGCATTTTGGACACTCCAGTAGGCAGTTGGCAAAATGTCTGATAGAAAAAGCACTTTTTCATCCGGGATCGCGGTATCTGGAACGACAAACGAAGTGAAATCAGCAAAGGGAACCCGTAAGAATTCTGCTTGTCCACCCCAATGATTGCCATTCAGCTTACCAAAGCCAAAGAGGCCACCATAAAGTTGATCAGAAGAGTTATCACATTGGCTCTCCATCTCATTTTGACAAAAATGACAATGTCCACAGCCAATATTAAAAGGGATGACAACACGGTCCCCTTTCTTCAATTTTTGAACTTGACTGCCGACTTCTTCAACGATCCCCATTGGTTCATGACCAACAACGTACCCTTCTTCTAGTACTGCACCACCGTGATGATACAAATGAAGATCAGAGCCGCAGATCGCTGTTGCTGTAATTCGAATAATCGCATCTGTTGGTTCAATGATCGTCGGATCACTCACATTTCGAACTTCCATTTTTTCTTTTCCTTGCCATGTTACTGCACGCATACTTGTTCCTCCTTTTATGAGATGTGACGGGAAAGGTTCCTGGTCGTGTGATTGACTGCCATTTCTTCTTTTGGGATGACAAAAAATTCGTGTTCTTAATAATTGTGCCGGGAAAAAATGCTTTTGACAAAAGAAACGCTCATGGTTTACCAGCCAAATTTTTTGCGATCGGCAAGACAGTTGAAAACAGAATAGTTGATTTAACTAAACAAGCGTGACACTATAAAGGTGGATCGAAAACAGGATCGATGGGCTCATCCATCGAAGCGTATCCCCAATGAGGACTCACATAAAAGTAGAAAAGAGGAGAAAAACATGGATATTACGATTCGTGGAAAAGCATCTTGTGTGAATTGCAAGGAAAATTATGATGGCAAATTGATTGTTCATCTGCAAGAAGATGCAGATGGGAAGCTGAAAACAGTTCCGCCTCTAGAAGAAAACGAGTTACACTCAGATGAAATCGCTATTCATTATGATTATGGTGAAGTAAAAGATGCGATCGAAGGCACCTTTGTCTGTCCTGCATGTCAGACAACAAATGATGTCCGCATCGAGATACCGCAAGAATTACTGCATAATAACTAAAAAAGAAACGCCTGTGGTTGGCGTTTCTTTTTTAGTTATCTGTCCGATCAACCACTTCGACATTGAAGTCTTGCAAGATTTTCAATCCAGAAGACTCATGGTTTCTACCTGAAACTAGCTGTTGATTAATGAGAAAATCGGCTTCTGGAAAAGCACTCTGAATCTCGATCGTATTAGACAACACGCAGATGTTGGTTTCTACTCCGGTCACTTCGATATGTTTTTGTTCATTTTTATCATTGAAAAGTTGCTCCTTGATTTCCAAGAGAACTTCAGGTGGGATACTAAAGTAATATTTTTTTATTACTTTTTCATTCGGCAACGGTTGCAGTTCAGGAACGATCTGTAACGCTTCTTGTTCTTCATCAGGAGTATCTTTACAATCAATCGGGATATCTCTTGTAAAAAGGATATATTCACCTTCTGCACGAGCTTGTTGAAGCCGTTTTGCGATTCGCGTGATCAAAGCAGGGCTGTCAGAAATAAATGATTGACTATTTTCATCACGAATCTGATTCTGCATATCAATAACAACTAACATTGACGATTCCTTCTTTCTTTTTTTCATAAAACGTAGTTTTATTTTCATTGTTCTTTCTTAAGTGATAAAAAAATGAAAAAAGAGAACAATAGCTTAAGAAAAATCCTCTAAAACTATCATGCCTGAAAATAAATAAGATTTCAAAGAAAACGCTCCAAAAAATCTCCGGCTATGAAATTCGTTATTTTTTTTGATAAAAAAACAATGCTTATTGTTTGCTCATTACTAAGAGTCATGATACTTTAAAATTACAACATTATAAAATAATGATAAAAATGAAAGCAGGGATAAAAGATGAAAAAGGCACTATCAATAGGGTTGTTGCTGTTTTCGACCGCATTGGTGACAGCGGCTTGCGGCAGTAATTCGGAAGACAAAAATACTGACGCATCGGGAAAACAGACAAGTGATGGGAAAATAACATTAGATTTTTGGTCTTTTTGGGGATCGGGGGCTCGCCAAGAAGTCATCGAAGAGATCATCGACGATTTTAATCAGTCACAAGATGAAATCGAAGTGAAATATAGTTACCAGCCTTGGGGAGATATTTGGACGAAGTCTCTCTCGGCAATCACTGCAGGAAATCCACCGGATGTTATTGTTCAAGACATCAATTCAGTCGCGCAGCGTGCAGAAGCACAGCAAGCAACGAACTTGAGCGAGTACGTTAAAGATGGCATGTCTGATGAATTTTATCCTCAATTATGGGATACGGTAGAATATGAAGGAGACCCTTATGCAATTCCTTTCAATACCGATACCCAAGTGATTTTTTATAACAAACAAATTTTCAAAGAAGCAGGGATCAGTGAAGATCAGTTACCCCAAACATGGGACGAACTTGAAACTGTTGCACACAAATTAGATGTCAAAAAAGGCGATGATTTTGAGCGTATCGGATTCTATCCTTTATGGAACCTTGGCGCGGATGTTTGGGCATTGAACGCTGATAACGGTGTTAGTTGGTTTGACAAAGATGAAAAGGTTTCGATTGACACAGAAAATAAAGTGGAGGCTCTGGATTGGATTCTTGATTGGCAAGATTATTATGGGCAAGATACGATCAATCGTTTAGAAGCTGAGTTTGGCTCCGGTGTAGCAGATCCATTTATTTCTGGTTTGGTGGCCATGCGGGCACAGAATATCAATTATTACTCTAGCTTGATGGAAAATGCGCCAGATGACTTTGATTTTGGCGTCATCCAGATTCCAGAAAAAGAAAAAGGTTCTGGTCACTGGTCATGGGGAGGCGGCTTTGTCTTAGAAGTTCCTCAAGGAGCCAAAAATCCCGAAGCGTCCTACAAGTTTATCGAGTATCTTTCAACCCCAGAAGTTCAAGAAAAATTTGGTGAAAAGAGCTTTGATATTATGGCTAACCGAACAGCAAATGAAAATCTTGTCAAAAATGATCATTTAGATGAAAAAGGTCAAATGATCTATCAAATGGCGGATGAGAATTTTGCTAATACAGTAATCACTCCGGTACCATTGGATGCACCAGATTTCAGCAGTTTAGTCAATGAACAAATTGATCAAATTCTGCTAGGGAATAAAAAACCAGCAGAAGGATTAGCAGATGCTCAAAAAGCAGTGGAAGATCTTGTAGAACAAAATAAATAATAGATTGAGATAGGGAGTTGCGGCTAGCCGCATTCCCTTTTCTATCGTTACTGTTCTCATTGCATCATTGCTATTTTGCTGAAAAAAGATGGCAGAAAACACTTTACTAAAGGAGGGGAATTATGAAAAAGAAACGATCGAGAAGCAAAAGACAAGATGCCCTCTGGGGATATTTGTTTGTAGCGCCGTTTTTGATTGGTTTCATGGTGTTCATGCTGGGCCCTATGTTATTCTCGTTTATCGGCAGCTTTACGGATTACAATCTAACGTCAAAAATGAATTTTATTGGTTTTGGAAACTTCAAACGAATGTTTACGCAAGATGCACTTTTTTGGAAATCACTTTATAATACAATTTATTTTGTACTCTTTAATGTCCCACTGACGACCTTGTTCAGTGTCTTTCTAGCTACATTATTGAATCAAAAGATTAGAGGAATCAGCTTTTTTCGGACGACTTTTTATTTGCCAGCGATTTTATCCGGTGTGGCAGTATATGTGTTATGGATGCAACTGCTGTCGCCTTCCGCTGGTTTGATTAATACTTTTTTAAGCTGGTTCAACATCAAAGGTCCGGCCTGGCTGTTTGATCCTGAATGGACCAAACCGGCATTGATCCTAATGAAAATTTGGAGCTCTGGGGGGGCGATGCTGCTGTACTTGGCGACATTGCAGAACATCCCCGGAACGCTTTATGAATCAGCAGAGATCGATGGTGCTGGTATGTGGGCTAAGTTTAAACATATTACGATTCCATTGATTACACCAATTATTTTTTATGATGTCATTACGTCGACAATCGGTTCTTTCCAAATCTTCCAAGAAGCCTATGTTATGACGAAAAACGGCACTGGTGGACCTGCCAATTCGCTCTTGTTCTATAATCTCCATATGTGGAACAAAGCGTTTGTAGCTTTTGATATGGGGTATGCAATGGCGATGTCGATGATCCTTTTCTTAATCGTATTAGTCTTAACATTTATCAATCTGAAATTAGCTCCTCGTTGGGTCCACTATGCAGGAGGACAAAACTGATGGCTTCAACAAAGTACACTATCTCAGGAGGGCTGACTGTATGCAGATGTACAAAATAAAGAGCAATTCTCAACAGCAGCGGATCAAAAAGTTAACGAGTTATTTAGTGATGACTGTGATTGGCATCGTTCTGATTATTCCGTTGCTGTGGATGGTATTCACCTCATTAAAGCCAATGGAAGAGATCGTCCGTTATCCACCAACGTTTTTTCCAGAAGAAATCAATTTCTCAAATTATCTTGATACGATCAATGCGTTTCCTTTTTGGCAATATGCAAAGAACACCTTGTTTATCACGGTGTTAGTTGTGTTCGGCAACGTGCTTTCAAACTCATTTATCGCTTATGGATTTGCCAAGTTGGATTTTCCAGGGAAAAACCTGATTTTTTCTCTGGTCCTTTCAACAATGATGATTCCAGGATTTGTGACAATGATTCCACAATACGTGCTGTTTTCTAAAATTGGCTGGGTAGGGACGTATCTGCCGCTGATCATTCCCTCATTTTTTGGGAATGCCTTCAATATCTTTCTGATGCGGCAATTTTACTTGTCAATCAACAATGAACTGATTGAAGCGGCAAAAATGGATGGCGCCAATCATCTATATATCTGGAGCCATCTGATGATTCCTTTAACCAAACCTGCACTGATCACGATTGCCATCAATTCATTCAATGGTGCTTGGAATGACTTCTTAGGACCATTGCTGTATATTCAAAATCAAGAAAAATATACACTCCAAATCGGTTTGCAAGTTTTCCAAAATCAATCAACGACACAGTGGAACTATTTGATGGCGGGTGCAACACTGGTCTTATTACCAACGATCCTATTATTCTTTTTTGCACAACGCTACTTTATTGAGGGAATGGATCTGACGGGAGGAACCAAAGGATGAGAAAGATAGAGCCGCAGCGTTTATTCAATGGTCTGATCACTTGGATCAATTGGATGCCTAAATTGATTCTTCTACAATTTTTGTGGTTGGTTTGCTCAATGCCTTTTTTTACAGTGGCAACAGCGACAAGAAGTATGATTGCGGCGATTAAGCAGATCAAAGACACTCAAGAGAGGGCAGAACAAGAGAAAACGACGACGATTTTCTTTACGAAATTTTCTGAGCTGTGGCAACTGAATAAAAAGAAAGATATTGTATTCAGCTTTTATAGTCTTTTTCTTTTGATTGATCATTCCATTCTTAGTCGATTTCCACAACCGCTTTTTCAAGTCATGGCCACGATGCTGATCGTGATCTTCATGATCTGTAGCTTGATTTTTTTCTATCAGACGCTTTTAATGGGCGAAAAGAAGCAGCAAGTCAGCTTCTTTTATGCTTTTTATCAAGCCGGTCGCTCACCTAAACGAGTGTTGCTCCATCTTTTTTGGACGATTACGCTATTGTTGTTTTTTGGCTTCTTCGGTCCGGCGTACTTATTTTTGGTGGGAATGAGTGGTTGTTGTTTGATTCAGTTAATTATCTGTCCTGCTTCGATTACTTCAATCCAGATCTCTCATTAAAAAGAGTAGACATAAGTTGAGACAAAACGATACGATACCCTGCATGATGGGGACCGCCGTTTTGGGAACTTATGACTACTCTTTTTAACTGCATTGATTAGGAGCTAATCCATTAAATAAGCAATTGTAGCGGTACCGACCGCTTTGGCTGCAATCAAGAGACAGTCTTCATTCATCATGAAATCAGGACTGTGGTGAGGATGATTGAGATGATCTTCTGTCATACAACCGATATAAAAGAAAAGACTAGGTCGTTCTTGTGCATAGTAGGCGAAGTCTTCAGAGGGATCTTGAGGACCGCAATCAAAGATCTCCTTCACTTCAGGTAAGTGAGCTTCTTTGAGGGAATCAATCACTTGTAGTGTAAAAGCTGGATCATTATAAAGAACCGGATAATTGTCATCATATTCAAGACTGGTTTCGACCGCAAAAGTTTGTGCTAGACCATCTGCCATTCGCTGGATCTGTTGGTGAATCGTTTGACGAGTGGTTTCTTTCATCACACGAACATCTCCCTTTAGGGTCACAGTCTCTTTGATTGCATTAAAGGAACCACTCCCGTCAAAAGAACCAATCGTTAGACTTGCTGTGTCAAAAGGATCGATCCGACGAGAAACGATCGTCTGTAGTTGAGTAACGAAATAACTGCCTGCTACGATGGCATCATTTGCTAGTTGCGGCATGGAAGCATGACCACCTTTGCCACGAATGGTCAAAGTGAAATTTGCCCGTCCAGTTTGGGTTTCGCCAGAGTGGTAGCCAATCTTGCCTGTTTCCATTGAAGACATCACATGGACGCCAAGTACATGATCAATATCTGTTAAACAACCGTCGGCAATCATGCCTTTGGCACCGCCAGGAGATACTTCTTCAGCTGGTTGGTGGATGATGCGGATGCTTCCTTTTAACTGGTCTTTTAAGGTAATCAAATTCTTAGCCAAAACCATTAAATAGGCTGTATGCCCATCATGACCACAAGCATGCATCACACCAGGAACCTGAGATCGAAAAGGCAGCTGATTGTCTTCTTCTACAGCCAGAGCATCAAAGTCGGCCCGTAAAGCCAGCCGTTTTCCAGGTTGCTCACCGATGATATCAACGATCAGGCCATAGCCTTCGCCACATTCTGTGATTTGGCAGTCTAGTTTTTCATAGTAGGTTTTGATATAAGCGGCGGTTGCTTTTTCCTGAAATGAAAGCTCTGGGTGTTGATGCAAGTGCCGCCGAATCGCAATCATTTCCCCTTCGTCTTTTTCCAATTGCTGCATAAGTGTTGTTGTGATATTCATCTGAATCCCTCCTATTTCTACTTTTATCATACACGAAGCAACTATTTTTCTGCACGCGATAACCTAACCTGTTTTCTTGCGTAACAAGTAGGGATTGACAAAATCGCTGTTTCTCTCTATTCTTAAAAAGAGATTTAGTAAACAGTAAACAGCGGGGTGGCAGAATGGCAAGTATGAGGGATATTGCAAAATTGGCAGGGGTTTCCGTCGCAAGTGTGTCGCGAATCTTAAACAATGATGAAACATTTAGTATCAACGAAAATACCCGCAAACGGGTGATCGAGATTGCCAACCAGCTGAATTATTCTAAAGACAAGAGCTTGTCGAGTTCGCGAGAAGCTGGCGATAAAAATACGATAGCAATCATTACACGGCATAACAGTGAATCGGAGCGTAATGATCCTTATTTTATGATGATTCGAAACGGAATAGAGAAAGAGGCAGCCAAATGGCGTTTAAAAACGGTTCGTGTCTTCTCGATGCGAGACCAAGACAAAGATCTGACTCAACTGGCAAAGTATGGTGCTGTCATCATCATTGGGGAAATGACACAAGAGGCATTGCAAGAAATCAGCCGGTACAATCAACATATTATTTTGGTAGATAATTATAGTGAAAACGACGCCTATGATTGCATACAAACTGATTTTGCTCGAAAGACCCATCAAATTTTGGATATCTTAAAAGCAAAAGGACATGAGAACATAGCATTTATTGGTGGTGTTTCCAGTCGGGTAACGATCACAGGAGAAGTCGTTTATGATGAACAAGAAATTCGTGCAGAGAATTACAAAAATTGGATGCTGATGAACAAGCTGGAAGAATACAGTCATGTTTTTCAAGGAAAATGGTCTCCAGAGACTGGATTAGCTTTTGGCAGAAAAATCGCCGAGATGACCCCACGGCCGACAGCCATCATCGTTGCTAGTGATCCCATGGCAGTGGGGGTCTATAAAGCATTAAATGAACACGGATTGAAGATCCCAGAAGATATATCAGTGGTTAGTTTTGATGATATTCAAATGGCCCAGTTTATGACACCAGCGCTTTCTTCAGTCAAAATGAAAGCGGAAGAAATGGGTCAAATGAGTGTAGAGCTGGCGAAAAACAAATTATTGGGCGTTCGAACAATGCCAGTCCGAGTGATTTGTAAAAGTGAATTGATATTAAGAGAATCGATTGCCGATAAAAAAAGATCATGAAAAATGATCTTTTTTTATTTTAGAGTTGTGTAAACATTAACTAAACGATTATACTGATTGTAGTAAACGTTTACAGACAAATTAAAGGAGATTAGTTATGAAATTTATTGATAAATTAGCAGAGAAGATGGTTCCTTTTGCCCAAATCATTGCCAATAATAAGTATTTATTGAGTCTGCGTGATGGCTTTATGGTTGCTTTTCCCGCGACAATGTTTGCTTCAATCATGATCATTATTCAAAATTTACCCGCTACCTTTGGCTTATCTGAGAAACTGCCCGCAGGACTGATGACCTTTTTGAATGATTTCTTTGGTCCTATCGGGAACGCAACCATGAGTATCACAGCGATTTTTGTTGTTTTCGGGATCGGCTATCAATTGGCAGGAAAATATGGCCAGCCAAAACTTTTTGCCGGAGCAATCTCATTGTCCTCTTTCTTAATGCTTTTGCCCTACGGTTCTTCCGATGACCTGGGAACAGTGATTCCCCTTTCAAAATTAGGTGCGGAAGGGATGTTCGTTGGGATCATCACAGCGATTATCGCTACACAAATTTATTGCAAGATCAGTGCTTCTGGGTTAACGATCAAAATGCCTGAATCGGTTCCGCCGATGATCGCTGAGTCTTTCCTTGCTATCATTCCAGGTGCTGCGCCATTGTTTTTATTTAATTTGATCCGTTACTTGTTTACATTCACGTCATGGGGCAATGCGGTCGACTTTGTCTACGAAATCTTACAGAAACCATTAATGGGCTTGGGGGGCACGTTGCCTGCAGTCTTGATTGCCGTTTTATTTACTCAATTCTTCTGGTGGTTTGGGATCCATGGCACACTGGTTGTTAACGCCGTGATTGATCCGATCATGAATGCATTGGCGATTGAAAACTACGAAGCCTATAAAGCAGGTGCAGAACAACTGCCTCATATCATCAATACAACCTTCATGGGCGTTTTTGTAAACCAAGGAATGCAATTAGGGATCTCGATTACGATGGCATTTTTTATTGCTCGTTCGATTCGGATGAAGAAGCTGATGAAGACAGTCATTGCACCATCTGTTTTCAATGTGTCAGAGCCAATGACATTCGGGTTGCCGATCGTATTGAACCCGATTGCTTTTGTTCCGTGGATTTTGGCCCCGCTTGCTAGTACGACGATTTCTTATTTTGCAATCGCTGCTGGTCTTGTGCCTCGCCCAATCGGAGCAACGGTAGTCTGGACGACACCGGTCTTCTTATCTGGCTGGCTGGGAACTGGCTCTGTAGCAGGTGCCATTCTACAATTGGTAACTGTTGCTGTGATGACATTGATTTGGGTGCCATTCCTAATCGTGATGGATCGTGGCTATTTGAAAGAAGAAAAAGAAGAGCTAGCCAAAGAAGCGCTCGCACAAACTGGCCCTGCCATCGACGAAAGAATCAAAGAAAGCTAAGCTTAGTATTCCGTTCTGTCAGCATGGCAACTGAAAAAATGGAGGATCGAAGATGCGAACAGATACATTGACCTATACTTATCAGATGCGTACAACGCCGGAACGATTCTATCAAGTGATGATTGCGCAACAAGCGGCATTCTTTCGCTCAAAAGGAGCAGAAGAACCTTTCGGCGAGAACAGTCAAATTGATTTGATGATTCGCACAAAATCAGCGGCCACGCTGGTGCCAGCGGTGATGAAAGTCAAAAAAATCGCGCAAGATGAGATTGCTTTGATAACAGCCTATGAACAAGGAAAAATCTGTCAAAGGTATCGCTTTGTTCCTAGTGGAGCAGAAAAGATTGAGGTTACGTATTCAGAACAGAATTCTTTTGATCGTTCCCGCAATACGTATAGTTTCATGCTGGCAGCATTATTCTATAAGTTCTTTTTTAACAAAGGGGTCAAAAAACGCATGCAGTATTTGGAAACTGCATGCCAGAAATATAATGAAATAGACGAGAATAAAGTTGAAATTAGAGGAAAAAAATGATTGAGATAATAACCGATACGATTTTTCATTTATACAATGAAAAGATTAGTTATGTGATGCATGTTTTACCAAATCGACAATTAGGTCATCTGTACTTTGGTCCATCTTTGGGGCATTTGAGTGCCAATGACATGGACTATTTAACCAAAAAAGAAAATAAATCTGCCGGCACGGTCAAATTTTTTGAAAATGATGGCCTGTTTACGTTAGCAGATCGCTTTCAAGAGTTGCCAACCTATGGTTCTTCTGACTTTCGAGAAGGAGCCGTTACTATTTTTGCAGAAGACGTGCCTTTGTATGTGGATTTTAAAGTCGCAGAAGTCGAAACTTTCGCAGGAAAGGAACGAGAGCTGGCCAAACCGGCGAGTTTTGCCGAAAAAACAGAAAGCCAAAGCCTGCGAATAATGTTGATCGATGAGCAGCGGCAATTGAAAATGGAAATCACCTACACTATTTTTGCTGGTTTAGGCACGATTGCGCGCAATCAGCGGATCACCAATCTTGGCGCTGAGAAAAAACAACTTTCTTCGTTGATGAGCGGGGTACTGGAATTAAGAAATCAGCAATTTGAATTTGTTCACCTTTCTGGTGCTTGGCTAAAGGAACGCCAAATCAAAGCCACACCATTGACGCAAGGAACCTTTCGAGTGGGGTCTTTAAAAGGGGCCTCTGGGCATCAGCACAATCCCTTCGTGGCACTGAAGGCTGCCAATGCCACCAATGATCAGGGACGTGTCTATGGAGCAAATCTGATTTATTCAGGGAATTTTCTCGCTCAAGTCGAGATGGATGAGTGGGACAATGTCCGCTTGATGCTGGGGATTCATCCCGAACAGTTTTCTTGGACATTGCAGCAAGATGCAGTCTTTGAAGCCCCAGAATGTATTTTGACATTTACCGATGAAGGGTTGAATGGGTTAGGGCAAGAGTCTGCTGCGTTTATTGAAAAGCACGTGATTGCCCCTTATTGGCAAAAACGGCCGCGGCCGATCGTCTTCAATAATTGGGAAGCAACTTATTTTGATTTTGACCAAGAGAAATTAGTAGCATTAGCAGCAGAAAGTCAGGCATTAGGAATGGAATGCTTCGTCTTAGATGATGGCTGGTTTGGTAAAAGAGACAACGATCGCAGTTCTTTAGGGGACTGGGTACCAGATCCAGCGAAATTTCCTAATGGCATCGGTCATTTTGCAAAACAAATCCACGATCTAGGGTTGCAGTTAGGCGTTTGGTTTGAACCGGAAATGGTCTCTCCTGACAGCCAGCTTTATCAAAAACATCCCGATTGGGTGGTCCGACATCCTTATGAACGCATCTCTGTGGGGCGCGGCCAGTATGTCTTAGATTTTGCCAATCCGGCAGTCGTGGAGGCGATCTTTGCTGCGATCAAAAAAGTCATCGTCGAAACGGATCTTGATTATATCAAGTGGGACATGAATCGGAATATCACAGAAGCTTATTCACCTTATTTAGCAGATGAAGGGATTCCCCAAACAGAATTCTTTCATCGCTATATTTTAGGGGTCTATGCCCTTTATCAGAAAATATTAACAGAATTTCCGGAGATTTTGATCGAAGGCTGTGCTGGCGGCGGCGGTCGTTATGATTTAGGGATCTTGTTTTACAGTCCTCAGATTTGGCCGAGTGACGACAGCGATGCCGTGGAACGACTACAAATCCAAACCGGCACATTACTTGGCTATCCGATGTCTTCATTCAGCAATCATGTCTCCGCTTGTCCCAATCATCAAGTGGGGCGCAATACGTCACTGGCATTTCGGCAATCGGTGGCTATGTTTGGCCCATTAGGCTACGAGTTGGATCTTTTCAGTTTATCAGCAGCTGAAAAACAAGCAATCAAAGAACAAATCATTTTCTATAAAGCTCATCGACAACTTCTGACTTATGGCGCCTTCTATCGGATGACCGATTTGAGCCAAAAAAATGAAGTTGTATGGGGAGTCTCTCATCAAGAGGAAGCACTGATTGCCTATTTTCGGATTCTTGCTGAAGCAAATCCTGCAGCGGAAGCTTTTATACCGGTACCGTTCATTGATCCGGATCGAAGCTATCTGCTGGAGAATGAGCAGTTGTCTGGCAAGGTTCTGAAGCAAATTGGACTGCGCAAACCGTACTTATTCAATGCTGTCAATCACCAAACGGCGCAAGTAACAGGAGATTTCCAGTCATTTGTTTATCAAATCAAAGCAATCAAAAAGGAGTAAAAAGATGACGAATTATTTCTTTGATCAGCGGTTCCTGCATGGTGGGGACTATAATCCCGATCAGTGGCTTGATTATCCGGAAATCCTAAAGAAGGATTTGGCGTATATGCAAAAAGCCCACGTCAATACGGTCACACTTGGGGTGTTTGCTTGGAGTGCTTTGGAGCCAACAGAAGGGGTCTATCAGTTTGACTGGCTTGATGAACAGTTTGATGCGATCCATGCTATGGGGGGCAATGTCATTTTGGCTACCCCCAGCGGTGGTCGTCCCCAGTGGTTGAGTCAGAAATATTCGGAAGTCAATCGCACCAATGCGTATGGACAAAAACATACCCATGGCTTTCGCCATAATCATTGCTATTCTTCACCAATCTATCGCGAAAAAGTGCGGCAAATCAACACAAAATTAGCTGAACGCTATGGCGACCATCCGGCACTAGCCATGTGGCACATTTCCAATGAGTATTCAGGGGAATGTTTTTGCGAATACTGCCAAGAAAAATGGCGTGACTGGTTAAAGAAAAAGTACAAAAACCTAGAAGCATTGAATCATGCGTGGTGGATGAGTTTCTGGGGCAATCGCTATTCCGATTGGGAACAAGTCTTGCCACCATCACCTTTAGGAGAACATAAAGTTCATGGGATGGATCTGGATTGGAAACGATTCGTCACTGATCAGACCATTGATTTTTATTTGAATGAGATTGTCCCTATTCGGGAACGAACCCCTGATATCCCGGTAACGACGAATTTTATGGCGGAAGGTCATGCCACACAGGATTTCATTCCTCTGGAAGGAATCGACTATGGCAAGTTTTCTCAGTATGTGGATGTGGTTAGTTGGGATAGTTATCCCGATTGGAACAATCGCTTTGAAGCAATCGCTACAACCGCTATGAAGTCTGCCTATGTCCATGATCAGTATTGGTCTTTGAAGAAACAACCCTTTTTAGTTATGGAATGTACCCCAAGTTATGTCAATTGGCACCAATACAACAAATCGAAGCGCCCCGGGGTCCATGTTTTAAGTAGTATGCAGCAGTTAGCTCATGGGTCAGATAGTACCTTGTATTTCCAGTGGCGCCAATCTCGTGGCAATTCGGAGAAATTTCATGGCGCCGTTGTCAGTCATGATGATTCCACAAACAATCGAGTGTTTAAAGAAGTTGCTGAATATGGCGCTCGTCTCGAAAAAATCAGTGAAATCAAAGGAACCACTCGCAAGAAAGAAGTGGCGATTCTCTTTGACTGGGAAAGCAATTGGGCGTTGAAGCGCGGGGGAGGATTCGGCCGTCCTACGAGACGTTATCCCCAAACGTTGCAAGAGCATTATCAGGTTTTCTGGGAACAAGACATTCCGGTTGATATTCTGACTCCTGAGCAGGATTTTTCTGATTATCAATTAGTCATTGCGCCAATGCTATATATGATGACAGAAAAAACGATGCTAAAATTAACGAGCTATGTTGAAAAGGGTGGAATACTAGTATCCAGCTATTTCACAGGAATGGTCAATGAAACAGATTTGCTTTATATTGGCGGATTGCCTCAACCATTAAAGGCGCTCTTTGGCATTGAGGTATTAGAGCTTGAAACACTTTTAGAAGACGAACACAATCAGATTGATTTTCAAGATCAGCGATTTGTCACCAAAGACTATTCAGCAATCATTGACGTGTTGGATGCAGAAGTTTTAAGCCATTATCAGACAGATTTCTATCAAGGCACGCCTGCGGTTACGAAGAAGCCATTCGGTGCAGGGTCTTCGTATTATTTGGCTGCCCGAACGAACAGTGATTTCTTAGCTGCTTTTTATCAAAAGTTGATTGAAAAGTTGGGATTGAGAAGAACAGCGATTGCTGAAGCACTTCCTGAGGTGTCGATTCAAACGCGAGTTGGGACGCAACGAGACTATTCATTTATTATGAATTTTTCAGAGGAAGAACAGCATCTAGTATTGAAGCAGCCAGTAACCGATCTGGAAACCAATGGACATCTAGTGGGAGCAATCACGTTGGCACCCTATGAAGTCAGGATCGTATATCACCCCTCTGAAGTACACTAAGAAAAAAGGACCATTCGTTACGCCAATCAGCGCAACGAATGGTCCTTCATAAATGTAGGCAATGCTTCACTAATCTGTGTCGGCAAGACAACATAGTTCTCGGCAGCTAAATGTTCGCCAATCAAACTGTGGAGATAAACCGCTGCGTGGATCGTTTCTTCGGTTCGATCAAATTGTGCCAAAAAACTGGTAATGATCCCGGCTAAGGTATCCCCGGTGCCGCCAGTGGCCATAGCTGGCGTTCCTAATGGGTTTTCGACGATTTCTGTGCCATAAATCTGGGTGCGATGGCTTTTTAAGACCACGATACTGGCTAATTTTTTTTGGAAGGCTGCGTTTTTCTCCGGTGTTTGCTCACTGATCTCAATGCCGCTTAATCGTTGCCACTCCATTTGATGAGGGGTAAATACGACGTGACTGGGGTAAGGAAAAGTCAATGGGTATTTCGCAGCTAAATTGATCGCTGACCCATCAACAACTAGCCATTGATGGCTTTTTTGTGCAGCGACGACTGTTTGCAACAGATTGAAACTGGTTTTGCCTTCACCCATGCCTGGGCCAATCAATAGGACATCCGCAGATTCAGTGACCGTGCTGATAAGCTCAGTCTGGTCCCAAGAGACGAACATCGCTTCTGGCAGTCGCGCATGTAGCGCCGTACGATTGACAGGATCGGAGATCACCGTGGTTAGTCCAGTTCCGCCATAAACACTGGCTTGTGCCGCCATCAAGATTGCGCCTCCGTACTGTTGGTTACCGCCAATCACTACGGCACGGCCAAAGGTTCCTTTGTGACTTTCGACGGGGCGTTTGCGAATCACTGCTGCTAAAATAGTTTGCTCCAGTTGCTTCATACAATGACTCCTTTTCTGCTTCTTTCACTGGGCTCATTTTCTAGAATAAACCTATTGCTTTTATTATACTCGTTTTATGAAAGATATCGTCTGAAAATACACAATTTTTTTTCCTTTTTTCAGCTAAGAGTGTTATCATAAAAGGCGAGAAAAGAATTGGAGGGAATCGTATGACAATCGATTGGAAAAAAGAAGTCGAAGCGCGTAAAGACGATTTGCTAAATGACTTGATTGATCTTTTGAAAGTAAAAAGTGAACGAGAAGATGACAAGGTAACGGCAGATGCTCCGTTTGGACCTGGACCTCGTGATGCCTTGCTGCACATGTTGGCTTATGGGGAACGTGATGGTTTCGCTGTGAAAAATGTCGATAACTATGCTGGACATATCGAATTTGGTGAAGGAGACGAAACATTAGGGATCTTCGGCCACATGGATGTTGTCCCTGCTGGTGACGGTTGGGCGACAGATCCCTACGATCCTGTGATCAAAGACAATAAAATTTATGCTCGCGGATCTTCCGATGATAAAGGTCCTTCAATGGCTGCTTATTACGGAATGAAGATCATTAAAGAGTTGGGCTTGCCATTATCTAAAAAAATCCGCTTTGTCGTAGGATCTGATGAAGAAAGCGGCTGGGGTGATATGGATTACTATTTCGAGCATGAAGAAAAACCTGATTTTGGTTTCTCTCCCGATGCGGAATTCCCAATCATCAATGGCGAAAAAGGGAATGTAACATTAGGGCTTCATTTCCAAGGAAATAACGAAGGTGCTTATCAACTGCAACAATTCACTGCTGGTTTGCGGGAAAACATGGTACCAGGAACTGCGGTTGCAAAATTGACTGCCCCGTCTACAGAAGCTGCATTAGAAATGGAAAAAGCTTTTTTTGATTATGTCGAAGGTCAACCAGTGACTGGCACCATCGAAACAGAAAATGAAGAAGTTACCATTGAACTAGTCGGTAAAGGCGCCCATGGTGCAAGTCCTCAGTCTGGGATCAATGCGGGAACTTTCTTGGCAGTCTTTTTAGACAACTTTGCCTTTGGCGGCGGCGCAAGACAATTTATCCATACGGCGGCAGCTTATGTCCATGAAGATTTTTATGGTGAAAAATTAGGCGTGGCGCATGAAGATGAAAAAATGGGTAAACTAACCATGAATGCTGGTTTGTTTGCTTTTAAAGCTAATCAATCAGGTGTTCAAGCAGACAACTTTATTGCCTTGAATTTCCGCTACCCTCAAGGGGTAACTGCAGAAGGTCTGGAAATCGGCATTGAAAAAACCGTTGGCATGGAAGGCGCAACAGTGACTCGGAACGAGCGCAACATGGAGCCTCACTATGTGCCGATTGATGATCCATTGGTGAAAACATTGCTTGAAGTTTATGAAGAACATACTGGTCAAAAAGGCTATGAACAAATCATTGGCGGTGGCACTTATGGCCGTTTATTAAAACGTGGTGTCGCATATGGGGCGATGTTCCCAGGCTACACAGATACGATGCACCAAGCAAACGAATTTATGAGCTTGGATGATCTATTCAACGCGGCAGTGATTTATGCAGATGCCATCTACCGTTTGGCAAAATAAAACAACTCGAAACACCTCATGAAGAACTTCTTCATGAGGTGTTTTTTTGATGGAGATAGTCTAGCGACCGGTAACAAGGAGCAGGTGCTTGTTTTCGTAGTTACTGTGTCAAAAAGCCTTGCCTTTTCAAAAATTTTTCTACGTCCGGACGGCGAGGTTCTTGGAAAAAGCCAGTCATTTTGGTTTGCCAATCCGTTTTTTGTTGATTGCTTCTCCGATGGGCATAGTAGTCCGCGGTAGTTTCATTGTAGCGAGCAACGAGGTCTTCGGTCAGGGGCTGATAGTGGTCGACGCTTAACACAGCGGATTGCGGTAAGCGAACTTTCGGCTCATTTTTCGTTGCGGGATAACCGATAGTCAACCCAAACAATGGCAGTGTATACGGGGGCAGCTCCGTGAGTTCAGCGATACGGAACAAGTCATTCCGGATTCCGCCAATGTAACAGATTCCCAGACCTTGGGTTTCTGCAAAGGCTGCCATATTTTGAGCAACAATCGTGGTATCTACCACAGCAACTAGAAGGGCTTCCATATTCGACAACCCATCACTAGGCAAATTTGCTTGTTGCAACAATTGATGGTGTTTATATAAATCTGCTACGAACAGATAAAAGACACCCGTCTGTGTGATATAGTGGGGAGCACCGGCGATTTTCTCGATTTCTGCCAATCTTTTAGGATCTTTGATCTCGATGATTGAATAGGCTTGAACGAAATTTGAACTTGAACCGCTTTGTGCTACTTTGACAAGTTGTTGCTTCATTTCTGCTGATAAAGACTTTTTTTGGAAGTCTCTAACCGATGTGTGACTTGTAAAAAAATCAATGGTTTCCATTATTGTTCCTCCTCTGTCACGCTTGTTACGCTGTAGATTAGTGTAACAGAAAAAAGAAGCTTTTTTCAAAAAAATATATCTGAGAAAAGACAAATTTGTGCATAAAGGTTGCTATCTTCAAAAAATTTCGTTATGATGATTCTACATTCTGATAAACCCTTAGGGGAGTAACCAGTGGCTTCGGCTGCGATAATATCAACAGTAAGTAAACTGGCGACAGTTTTCTGGTATTATATGAAATGGTGAGACCTAAGACAAGCATCCACTTGTCTTAGGTCTCTTTTTTTCTAAAAAAGGACTCATGCAAGGGATAGCAACTATGAAGGAGAGAAATCATTGGCAAAAGAAATGTATCAAAAAGAAATCACAGAGGTTATGAACGAGGTAAACAGCAGTCCATCTGGATTGTCCCAGCAAGAAGCGGCAAAGCGCTTAGAAAATGGTTTGAATCAGCTGAAAGAAGCTCCCAAAAAATCAAGTTTGATACTCTTTTTAGAAACCTTCAAAGATGCGATGGTGATCGTTTTGCTGATCGTGGCTATCGTTCAGATGATCATGGGCGCCCATGTTGAATCGATTGTCATTTTTGCTGTTTTGCTACTGAATTCGGTTGTTAGTGTCATCCAAACGAAAAAAGCAGAAGGATCGTTAGATGCATTGAAAAGCCTCTCGGCACCCAATGCAAATGTCATCCGAGATGGAAAGGAACAAACGGTACCGGCAAAAGAATTGGTAGTGGGTGATATCGTTATTCTAGAAGCAGGGGACTATGTACCTGCTGATGGCCGTCTGATTGAAGAAGGGGCATTGAAAGTCGATGAAGGAATGCTGACCGGTGAATCGACACCTGCTGAAAAAGAGCTTGGGGTTATTGACCGCACAGCGCCTATTGGAGACCGCGATAACATGGTCTTTAGTGGAACGATCGTGACTTACGGCCGTGGCCGTTTCATTGTGACTGCCACAGGAAATGTGACAGAAATCGGGCAAGTCGCTGGTTTATTAGAAAACACAGTGGAACACAAGACGCCATTACAACGCGGGCTGGATCGCTTCAGCAAAAAATTGAGCTTGGCGATCCTCGTTCTTTCCTTGATTATTTTAGGTGTCCAAGTTGCTCGGCTATTTTTAGGTGATGGGTCTGGCGATATGACCGCCGATCTAGTCAACGCTTTTATGTTTGCAGTCGCTGTTGCGGTGGCTGCTATTCCTGAAGCACTCCAATCGATCGTTACGATTGTTTTATCGATCGGTACCAAACAAATGGCTCGTCAACATGCGATCATTCGTAAGTTGCCGGCAGTTGAAACACTAGGTTCTACTAGTATCGTTTGTACAGATAAAACAGGAACATTGACCCAAAATAAAATGACGGTCGTTGATTTTTATTTGCCAAATGGACAGACGGGTGAATTTTCTGAGAATCCTTCTGAATGGACATTGCCTGAACGTCGCTTGATCGAGATCAGTGTGCTTGCAAATGATGCGGCAATCAGTCCCGAAGGAGCTAAACTAGGAGATCCCACAGAGATTGCCTTTCTTGATTATACAGAAAAATTGAATCAACCGTATCGTGAGATTCGTCAACAATACCCGCGATTACAAGAATTGCCTTTTGATTCCGATCGGAAACTGATGTCCACATTGCATACCATTGATTCGGAACAACTCCTTTTGACAAAAGGGGGACCGGATATTGTGATCGGAAGAAGTACAAAGGTTCTTATCAATGACGAAATCGTTCCACTGACTGAGGAAATCAAACATCAGTTGCAGCATCAAAATGAAGAATTCTCTAAACGCGCGCTGCGGGTTTTGGCTTTTGCTTATCGTCCACTGACAGTGTCTGAAGACGAAGAGCTGCATTTAGGTCTCGAAGAAGAGTTGATCTTTGTTGGTTTGATGGCGATGATTGATCCCCCTCGGAAGGAAGTCAAGCAAGCCGTGGCAGACGCGAAATCGGCTGGCATCAAAACAGTGATGATCACTGGTGACCACAAAACGACGGCTGTGGCCATTGCTCAGGAGATCGGGATTGCGCAAGAAGGTGACTTAGCATTGACCGGTACAGAGCTTGATGCACTGTCGGAAGAAGAACTGACGAATCAATTGGAGAAAATCACTGTCTACGCCCGCGTCTCTCCTGAGAATAAAATCCGCATTGTGCGAGCATGGCAAGATAAAGGGAAAATCTCTGCTATGACCGGTGATGGCGTAAATGATGCACCAGCATTGAAGCAAGCGGATATCGGGATTGCGATGGGGACCGGAACGGACGTTGCAAAAGATGCAGCAGCAATGGTCTTGACAGATGACAACTTTGCTTCAATTATTCGAGCGGTAGAAGTTGGCCGCAATGTGTTTGATAATATCAAAAAGGCGATTTCTTATCTTTTTGCTGGTAACCTCGGCGCGATTATCGCCATTGTGTTTGCTTTAGTAATGGGCTGGGACAATCCATTTACAGCCTTGCAATTGCTGTTTATCAACTTAGTGAATGATTCGCTTCCTGCTATCGCTTTAGGGATGGAAAAAGCGGAACCAACTATCATGCAAAGAGAACCTAGAAATCCTGATGCTGGCATCTTTTCTGGTAAAACGCTGATCTCAGTTACTTATCGTGGGATCTTGATTGCGGCAGTGGTGATTATAGCGCAATGGATCGGGATGAATCAATCGCCGGAGTTAGGTGTTGCAATGGCATTCTCAACTTTGATCTGGAGCCGTACATTACAAACATTGCCTGCTCGTTCCAATACAGAGACTGCTTGGCAAGCTGGATTGTTTGCGAATAAAATGGTTTGGCTGGCGATCGTGGTTTGTGGTCTGCTTTATAGTGTGACATTGCTACCTGGAATTCGGGAAGTCTTTGCGATTCCAGAAACCTTTACAATGAACCATGTTGGGTTAAGCATAGCTATGGCAGCTGGTGCTGTCTTGATGATGGAAATCACAAAACTGATTATTTTAGCGGTACAATCTCGAGGGAACAACACGAACTCATGATACTTGCGGGAGTGTTTTCGCTAATCAGATGAACAAAATAAGAACCGAAGGCGCAGCATGCAGTACTGCGTCTTCGGTTCTTTTTCTTGCTTTCATTTAATGGACTTGATTGATTTTCTTTAATTGACTGATTTGCTGGGCGACATGAAGAATCAGCTGTTGTTGGCCGTCTATTGGTTTCCCACCGTAAAGATAATCTTCATAGGTTGCCGTCAGTTGGATAAAACTCCCGTGGAAAATAGGATAAACAGCTTCCAATCGGCTGGCGTACTCACTAAGAGGTTCCGAATCAGCATGGAAAAGAACTTTTGCTGCTTGTTTCATCAAGACAGGATAGGCGGTTGGTAATGGTTCGGAGCGAAAGCGAGCAATCAACCAGATGCGAATTCGGAAAAAGTAGCGGCGCAAAAGATACAGTAATCCCAAGAAAACCAAGCATGCGATACCTTGCAGAAAATAACGGATCCATTGCCATGTTTCAGGTGAGAAAAGGTGTTCTTCTGCTGGCGCAACAGTTGCCGTCATTGTTGTGGAACTGCTGGTCTCACTACTGCTGCTGGTAGAAGACTCGCGACTAGAACTGCTCGTTTCAGGTAATACTTCAGAAGAGACAGTTGTTGTTTGCAATTCGGGACGATCAGGATTTTGAAAGTTCGGCGTCGGCTCAAACGGTACCCAGCCAAAACCGGCAAAATAGACTTCCGCCCACGAATGCGCGTTGCGGTTTCTCACGGTAAATGTTGTCAGGCCATTTTCAGTTTGAGCATCTCCTGGCGAAAAACCCTTGACCCAGCGCGCCGGAATATCGAGCGTTCGTAATAATACCACCATCGCAGTCGAGAAATTATCACAATAGCCAACTTTTGATTCAAACAAAAATTGATCGACATAGTCTTGTTCTTCTGCTGGATAGACGGCATCCGTTTTTGAATAACGGAATTCAATTGAATTTTTCAAGTGATTTTCAATAGCTGTGACTTGTTCGAAGATGGTACTTTGATCTTCTGTGATTGAGCGCGCAAGCTGCCGAATCCGTGCAGGAAGGTTCTCTGGTAATTGTGTATAGTCAACAGGAGTATCTGGCTGTTGCAGCGGCAAGGATTGCAATGTTTCAGCGGCATAGTCCGCTGGCTGCCAAGCCAGTGAAACTTCAATCTGTTGTTGCGGCTCCATTAGATCGACTCGTTGAACCGCATCATCCACAATAAATCCAGTGGCTCCTTCTTTAATAGTCAGTTGACTACTTCCATAAGGTAATGGCAAATAATCTCCCTGATTCTGCAAATAAAGCTGGACTGTTTCTTCTTTAAGATAATCTTGTTGATAATTATCATCTGCAATCCGCAGGGAATCAGGCACTGTTCGCAGATCTTCTTCCCGTATCGTATTGATCCAACCCTTGCCAGAATAAAAATCTTTGCTTTCTACTCGCCAATAATGGCGGGTATCTTGTTGGGCTGTAAATAACACGGTATCATCGTCTAATAAAGGACCGCCTAATTGCCGATCATTTTCGCTAAAGCCTGTACGGGACCCGCTAGGTGCACCATGTTCTTCGATAAACTGATAAAAGCCGCGTTGATTCGCTTGTGTGCGTATACCAGTGGTAGCTGCTACCAAGCGATCGCGAATCGCGGTTCTTGGCAGCAGTGTTGCTCCAACCAACAGCAACGAACATAGCAGGGTGAGCCCCAGCCAGAACGACCATTCTCGTACTGTTTTCAGCTGTTGGGTTTTGATCAGGCTGCAAAGAACTCCGCAAAAACACACCCCCAACAAATGCCACGTTAGATTGAAATCATTAAAAATCACGACAGTCAGCAGATAGAGACACATTGCACCGTAGACAATATAAAAATGCTGGATGTAGATCGAGAACACAGCAAACAGAAGAATGCCGGTGACGATAATGGTCACTGCAACAAGTTCAGTGATATAACCAACTTTGCCAGCCAGAATCTCGCTGAGAGCTGTTTGCAAATCATAAAAATATCTTTGGAACCAAGTGAAGGAAAATCCTTCACCATAAGGAAAAAAACGGTAAAGAGTGACAAACCAGCCTACGATGTAAAAAGGCAGACTGTAGCGAAGACGAGGACTTAAAATACTCACGAAGCAAATCAGAAAGGCGTACAGAAGCAACGTAGTTTGGTGCCCCAAGTGGTAGACTGCTAAAAACGGCAGCACCGTCAAAATGATCGCAATGTAAGTCAGAGCTCCGATTATGGCTTTTTTGATCAAAGGATTCATTCAGACACCTCTTTGTTCGACAGTCGTTGGATCAGGTCATGATACGTATAAACTTGCAGCATGTTGCTTGGCGTCAAGGATTCCAGATAGACTTCTAAGGATTGCGAGACAGCCGGTGTGATGATAATCACCTGACGCCCTGAGATTTTGGGCAATGGTTCTGGGACTGTGATAAATGGCTGAATCGCTGCGAAAGCTCCAGCATGGATTTGATAAGGAGAATCCATGCCCTCGCCGATCAATAGTTGCTGAAAAGGCATCTTTTTAAGCAAGAGATTTTGGAGCGAAAAGAAGATCGCCAATGTGTCTTCAAAAGCAGGGTGAGATTCACCCCAAAACAACAAAGTCAACTCCTGTTGTTGTTCCGTTTCATGTTCTCGATAAATCAGTTCTTGCTGTTTACTGGAGAGCTTCCAGTCAATATGCTTTAATGAATCCCCTTGCTGATAGTTACGGTAGTTTCGAATGGTGAAATTTGATTCCCCGTAAGTATATTTTCGCGGCTTTTTTTCAAAAAGTGTCATCAAGGATAGGACCTCGGGGCGATATTCTGGCAAAATGAGGATTTCTTGTTGGATTTTCATTTGCCGCCTTTTTCTGAAGAATCCCCAAAGTTCCTGGCTTGTGAGGGTCAATGGCAGTCCATTATATGCTCCTCGAGCGGTAGGAAGCCACAGCACCTCTAAGCGGATGGATTCGCCCCGATAAAAAGTGAGCGTCTGTTCCTGATTTTGAAAGAGCAAAGACAGCTTTGGGATTGGCAACAGCGTTGGCCGATACTTGAAAACTTGCAGCGGCAAAGGCGTTTCTTTGTTTATTTGTGTTTGGATCGATTCTTCAAGAGTCACTTGGATTTTATTAAGGGAAGGCAGAATGAATAACAAGTCTGCTAGTACCAATAAAGTAACAAAAAAGAGGAGACTCCAACCTGCTTCATTATTGAAAATGATACAATAGCTTAGTAAAAGAAAATAAGTAACAAAAAATACCAGATATTTTCCGAATAACCGCTGTTTGCTCATCATCAGCGCCTCACTGGTACAGGAACGCGTTGGATCATTTGCTTCATGATCTCAGAGAGACTTTCCTGGCTGGCAGTAATCCCGCCTTTTAATAATAAGCGATGACCAAAAACGGCTGGCAAAATTCGTTGCAAGTCTTGAGGTGTCACATAGGTTCTTCCTTCGGTCAAAGCCAATGCTTTTGCCCCTTTCAAAAAGGCAATGCCGCCACGAGGGCTGATGCCTAAATCAATGGCATTATGGTTGCGGCTAGCTTGGACCAGCTGCAGCGCATAGCGAGCAACTTGATTGTCCACGAAAACTTGATCGACCATTTGTTTCAATGCGGTAACTTCCTGCGAGGTCAATATTGTCTGAATTTGATTGAGGGATTGCTGGCGTTGTCCAATCAGTAAAGCAAGCTCATCTTGAAAAGCAGGGTAGCCAATGTGTAATCGAAACAAAAAACGATCCAGTTGTGCTTCCGGCAAAGGATAGGTTCCTTCATATTCGATTGGGTTTTGAGTCGCCAACACAAAGAAGTGAGGGCTTAGCGCGTAGGTTTGATTATCGATGGTCACGTGATTCTCAGACATTGCTTCCAATAATGCTGCTTGTGTACGAGGTGTTGTCCGATTGATTTCATCTGCTAATAACACAGAAGTAAAGATAGGTCCCGGTCGAAATTCAAATTGCTGGTTTTCTGAATTGAAGATCGATACACCTAAGATATCATTGGGCAAAAGATCTGGGGTAAACTGAACACGCTTATAGTCGCTTTGGATGGCTTTTGCCAATGATTTGACTAGCATCGTTTTCCCTACTCCGGGAATATCTTCAAACAAAACGTGACCACCTGCCAATAATGCCGCCACAGTTAATTGGATCACATCACGTTTTCCTAAAATCACTTTCTCGACTTCATTGATCAACGCATCGATCTTTTGTAGTTCATCTGCCATTTTTCAACCTCCTTGAGCCTTTTCTTTTATTGTATCGGTTTTTATTTGCAATCGCAATTTATTGAAGGCAGCGCCTATCCCCAAGAAGAGAACTAGTCAAGCAATGGGCAGCAATCTGATCTGCTTGTCGTAAATTAAAAGCATTGGTTCCCGGTTGTGCTGTGGCGGCGGTTAGCCAGTGAATGCCTTCTGTTGGGATACCAAAACAGTAAAGTCCTTCTTGAATCTGATCATTTGGATCAAGCAACTGGCTTGTGGCCGGATCAATCGCAATGGCACCTGTGTAAAACGGAGCCTCCTTAGGAATGTATAATTTATGAGGACTGGCAATGCCATCAGCTAGTAAGTGTCTTAACAATGGATTAGCGGTACGACGAATATCCGTCGATTGAATCCGAGCTTCCAATACCTGCTTAGCGGCGTATCGTTGTTGGGGATAGCTGGCTGAATAGGCCACAAAGGTGCCGCTTCCTTCAACGATCATCTTTGGACCAAGAATCGTGACGATATCCGCTTCGATCAGTGCGATCAATTCACGAATGCGCTGAAGCGGGGGGCCAATCGATAAAAAGGCGTTCAATGGAACGAAAGACTGCCAGAATTTTTCTTTTAATGCTTTTGGCGAAAACAATTGCTGATCAAGCATAAAGCGAACCGGATCACGCAAATCTTTTAACAATTCAAACATACTACTGATCGGACTTGTTAAATTTCCTTTGGCCGCTTCTGTAACATCCCAAGTAAGATAGGTCAACAGAAAGTCGCGAACCGATTGGCTTTTTTTTCTTTTGTAAGGATCGAAGATATAGCGCCAGTCCAACCAATTTTGGCGAGGAATTTGGAAGTCTGTCAAAACATCGACGGCGCCATTTTGGCGGACAAATTGTTCAGTAAAAGCCGCTTGATCATCTTCAGACTCTTGAGACAGCCAGCGTTGATAATAAACAAGTTCCATTTCTTTCTGCAAATAAAAGAAAAACTCAGTGGACTGATCTTGACCTTTCGCTTGCCAAGAGCGGAGTCGTTCCGTTGTCAAGAAGCGAGGCAGAATCTGTTCTGTTGGATGCTTCTGATTGGCTCCTCGTGCGTGGTATGGCAAACCTCTTCCTGATCCGGCAATGATTGTTGGTTCATTGCCAGAAGGAATGTAGCGAAGGTGATCAGTACCAATAAAGACACCGCCGCGATCAGTGGTCAAACGGGTGACATAATCCTAGACCTCGGAGAATAACGTGTTCTCCGCCTTTAACTTTATTAAAATCGACATCCGCTGCATTCTGAGGCGGAGAATACAAAAAGCCTTTTTGGCGGGCGAATTCGTTTAATCGATCTTCTTCTTCAGTGAGCGAGACTTGATGATGCCCAACTGCCAGAATCACTCGGTCCGATTGAAGAGAGTGCCTGTCTGTTTTTAGTAAATAGTGCGTTTGTTTCGGTATTAGGCCAATGGCGTTTTCCTGCAAATACGTGAATGTGATGAATGGGGGCAATGTTTCAACCAATTGCTGATAAAACCATTTCTGATACAGCCCGTATAATGCGCGAGAACAATGACCGTCAGGATCCAACTTGTCAATTTCTGATACCAGTGAGGGCTGATTTTTTTTAGCAAAATTCCTACCGTCTTTTTTTGCCCATTCGTAAAGACTGGGACCGGGGTTGATCGGGCCGCCAGTTTCTAGCGTTTCGTCAGTAAAAAGGGTGACTTGACTGGTCACAGAATTGAGTAGCAAACTTTGCGGTTGATTCGTTTGCCAAATAGCGCCTCCAGGGGGATAGGGATCAATCAATGTGAGAGATAGGGACTGCTGATTGATACTTGCTTGAGCAATCAACCTTTCACATAGTGACAGTCCTCGTGGTCCAGCACCGATGATTGCGATGTTCATTTTCATTCCTCCTTCGCAAACTGGAGAATCTTTTTTGATCGATGACTTATTTTCTTTCACTTTAGAGAAATTTTTGAGGAACTGCAACTATTGCGACTGGTTTCAGAAAAACCATTCAAGTAATGGCTTAAAATAAGAGGAAATAAGAAGAAAGAGGATTGCTCTGTGATAGGAATAAAATTGCTGGAAAGAAGAAACTTCGATACAATGAATAAGAGAAGAATTTGGATGTGCATGATTAAAGGACAAGTAAAGTGGATTCTTTTCATAAAAAAGCGAAAAGAGGGATACAATGTTTGTGGAACACATTGCCATTTGGGTTCGTGATCTAGAAAAAATGGCCGAATTTTATGAAACGTATTTTGGTGCCCAACGTTCTGAAAAATATCACAACACCAAGACTGGGTTTCAATCTTATTTTTTGCGTTTTGATTCTGGCAGTCGTATCGAATTAACGACAAAGCAGCATCTTCACCCTGGTGGAACAGATACACTGGGTTACACGCACTTAGCGATGGCTCTGAAAAGCCAAGCGGAAGTGGATGCTTATGCCCAACGTTTTGTTTCAGATGGCTTTCCTCTGCTGAGCGGTCCCCGCACAACAGGGGATGGTTATTATGAAGCGGTGATCCAAGATCCTGAAGGGAATTTGATCGAAATTACTGTTGCGTAAACAAAAAACGAACGGTGATCCCCTGATTTGGCGTAACTTTTCGCCTGCAAAAAGGAGAGATCTACTCGTTCGTTTTTTTGGCGCAACTCCCAATGCCCAACGGAAAGGTTTAGCAAGATAGATCGTAGGGGGTATTGCGGAAAAGCAGCCAGTGCATACCCAAGATCATGGCTTGGTCGAAGTCGTGAACAAAGGTATATACAGGATGATTCGGCTGTTTGGTAATAAAAGGGTCGTGAGTGATAGCCGCTAGCAAGTCTTCTTCTATTGCTGCTGTACTGGCAAAAACAAAGCGATCAGGAGCAAAAGCAGCATTATAAAAAGGCACTAAAGCAGATAAGCGGGCCACCAATTCTTGAGTACTTTTTGGAGCACCTTTGTCGATAAAGCCTGGTAAGTATTTTGCTTCTCCAGCAAGCGCATTTTGGCCTTCTAACAGAGAAGCATTGAAGATCAACGTGATCCCTGGCATGCTGTTTTCGGGATTATAAATACCTACGATGTTTTCCGAGAGAGAAATCTGCTTGGCGATACAATGGCCAACGGTCAGCAAATGGGCATCATTTTGATAAAAGCAAGGAATAGGCGTAATCTCCTTGAATAACTGGTCAAGATCCCATCCATCAAACTTTTCATACCAGCTGGAAGTCACGACACCCTCACTGATTTTTCCTGGCAACAGCACAGCGATCTGTTCGACATCAGCGAAAGCTTCGATAGATTGTCGGACAAGATTCTGAAAGGCTGTCGGTGTGATCTCGGAAAAAGCTTGGTGCTGCGCAGCTAAGATCGTTCCTTTCAAATCGATGTGGTAGCTTCTCAACTCCAATTGACGATTTACTTCTATCAAAGCGAGCAACAATGATTTTGAGTACTTATAGTTAAAGCAATATTCGATAGCTGGGCGCCCAATCTCTCTTTGAACGAGCTTGCCTTTCGTTACCATTCCCTCTGAAACAAGATCTTTTAATAAAGAATTGATCGTCACCATGCTGATGCCGGTCTCTTTTACCAGATCGGATGCAAAAGAGGTCCCTTTTTGAAACAATTCTTTTAAGACGACTTGAATATTCTGGTGGCGAATCAAGTTTTTATTGGCAGACATGTTATTGCCTCCTTTAGTGAACCTAGTTTATTAAGTATAGCGATGAAGCGCAGCAATGTAAAGAAAGTTCCTAAAGCGATTGACGGTTTTCAGTTAAATAAGTATATTTAATTAAGGTAGTTAAATAAATAGAGCGGCAGCGACGCGGCGAAGGATGTGGAATGAGATGATCAAACTGATCATTACAGATTTAGATGGAACATTTTTAAATAGCCAGGGGGGCCTTTGATCAAACCTATTTTGATAAAGTCAGCCAGATGATGGAACAAAGAGGGATAGCCTTTGCCGCTTGTACTGGCAAGCAGTGCGAGCGCGTAGAAGAACTGTTTGGGGATCAAGCAGCGAAAATCTGGATATTAGGGGATAGTGCCACACGAATCAAACATCAAGGAGGCTATGTGTTTGAATCCTTACTCCCAAATGCATTGGGGCAGCGTTTGATCCAACGATTAGAAAAAATAGCAGATGACCATGTGATCATTGCTTGTACCCCAACAGCCGCTTATATCAAGGAAACGACAACGGAAGAAAAGGCAGCCCGGGTTCGAGGTTCTTATCGTGTTGTCAAAACGGTCACCAGTTATAGTGAGATCCAAGAAGACTTCGTGAAAGTGACGGTATATGATCCTAAGTTACGTTGTTTCGATAGCGTCAAGCAGCTGTCTTCTTTTGCAGCAGATGCCTACATCGTTGCTTCAGAAGCTGCGTGGATCGATATCACTAATCAAGGTGTCCATAAAGGGACAACAGTAGCCCAATTACAGAATTTGCTGGCAGTGAGTCCCCAAGAAACGATGGTCTTTGGGGATGGATTGAATGACAGCGAATTAATGGCCGCTGGCACCTACAGCTTTGCAATGAAAAATGCTTTTGAGGAAATCAAGGAAGCTGCAGCTTTTGTGACCCGCTCCAATGATGAAAATGGTGTGCTGCGAACCATTGAACTGATTTTGGCGTTACAGGAATCTAAGCATTGATCTAATCGATTTAGGCTATCGGTTCATTGATTGATAGCTGCAAAAGAGCAACCAGCAAAAAAAAGGTCTGCAACATAAGTTCTTCAACAAACTGACTATCTGAAGGTTGTTGTAATTGTCCTGCGGTCAGCAGGGTATCTCCATAAGTGGGAAATACCTCGCGCAATTCAATTACTGTCATTCAGATAGTTTAGTTTGGTTGATCCTTATGTCGCAACCTTTTTTTCTTTCGGTATTGCTCGTTCTTTAAAAAAGGTACCTACCGATTTTCATTATGGTCTTCATTCGACTCTTGACTATGCGACAGACTATAAGGATAAGCTTCCGCTGACCAAGTCTTACTGCGGGGAACGATGCCTAGAGTATAGCGGATCGTCGAACCAGCGATCAGTTCATCATGAGTAAAGAACAACCGAGAGTGTTGTTTACCATTTAGAGTCACATTGTCGATAAATTGCTGCTGCGGCTGATTTGGCGTGCTGTGGATTTTAAGTTCTTTTCCATTCGACAAAAAGAGTGTCGCTTCGTCAAGCAAAGGCATCCCCAAAACGTATTCGCCGGTACCAGGAGTGACAGGATAGAAACCTAATGCGTTAAAAACATACCAACCGGACATGCTGCCATTGTCCTCATCTCCAGGATACCCTTTTGGAGAATCATCGAAACATTGGGTCAGCAATTGTTTAATCAATGGTTGTGCCATTTCTGGTTTGCCAATGTAACTAAAGAGATAAGGATAGTGGAAACTAGGCTGATTCGAGATAGCTAACTGACCAAAATCCAAAGCCGCCATTTCACTCATTTCATGAATCTCAAAACCGTAGCCCTCGGTAGTATAATGGGGAGCTTGATTGCACAAATCCACCAGTTTTTGTTCAAAGGATTGTTTGCCGCCATGAGCTGCGATCAGGCCAGCAAAATCATGGAACACAGCAAAGCTACTTTGCCACGCACTCCCTTCTGCATAATCACGACCCCAACGATAGGAATCAAAATCCGTCCGAAAATCACCGGCTTTGTCTTTTGCTCGCATAAAGCCTGTTTCTGAATCAAAGATCGCTAAATAGTTTTTTGCTTGCTGCTGATAGTAGCTTGCTTCAGGGTCAGCCAGAGAACTTGCCACTTGGGCAATGCAAAAATCACTGTAACAATAATCAAGGGTATGATTGACAGATTCATGGTACTCACTAGGAACATAGCCGTATTTCAAGTAATCGGCAGTTCCTTGCCGGCCATAATTTGGATTTGGACTCTGAATGGAGGCTGCTTTCTTCATAGCTGTTAAGAACTCTGGCATCAAGTCAGGTCGAATTCCTTTGACGCAGGCATCAGCGATCACAGCATCGATCAATGTACCTGGCATCAGCCCTCGCTCATCAGGTGATAACCATTTTGGCAAGAATCCGCTTTCTTTAAAGCTGTTCAAAAATCCTTCCAACATATCTTCTAGCTGCTCGACCGCAATCAGAGAAAAGAGTGGGTAGACTGTTTTGTAAGTATCCCAGAAACCATTGTTTGTATAAAGCGGTCCTGGTTTGATGGTCTTGGCAAGTGTATCGTAATGGATTTTTTGACCAGATTGATCTCGTTCATAAAAAGTCTGCGGGAATAAAAACAACCGATAAAAATTATGATAAAAAGTTGAAACTTGTTTTGGATCGTGGTGCTTGATATCTATTCGATTCAAGTAATTTTCCCATGATTGCTGCGCATTAGACAAGTAGTCAGCTGTTGTTTGATCCAACTCACGGCTGAGATTCAGAAAGGCTTGCTGAGAACTTAAAAAGGATGTCCCAAAACGGATCGTTTGCTGATTTTTTTCTTCAAAACGAATCACCACAAAGCCATTTTCTCCTGATAATTCCCCTTCAATCGCATGAACAGCTGTTTCAAAACGCAAGATGAAGTGAAAAGCAAAGTCATTGTCTTCACAGCCAGAGTAATTGATGACCTGTCCTTTGACGGTCTGTTCGTCGACTTGCTGCAGCTGATAGCGCCCAGGCAAAGAGATTCCTAAGCCAGGATCAGTCACTGCACCATCTAGAGCCAGAATGCCTCCGTACATGCTTGGGATCAATGTTGTAGTGAGTTGGTAGCGTTGGCTTTTCACTTGTAAACAAGCTGGATTGAAGACACTTTCTTCTGGACGATAGGAACTTTGGGCATGAAATAGTGTATTTTCTGATAACTTCCCATTAATAGGCAAAAAAGTAAGGTGACTAAAATCGCCCATCCAAGGGCTTGGCTGATGGGTCAGTCGAAATCCTTGAAACGTACGGTCTTCAGGATGGAACCACCAACTTCCACGTTGGTCGCTTGTTTGAGGGGCAAAATAGTTCATGCCAAACGGAACCCCTGTATAAGGGAGACAGTTGCCGTGAGAAAAGCTGTATTGATTATCTGTCCCATGCCTCGTATCGATCATTGTTACTTTCATTTTGTTTGCTCCTTTATGTCATTGTTTTTGGTCAATTGTTGAATCTCTGACAACTAAAGTGACTGCGACTTTCTGATTCGCTGTTGCAGACTCATCTTCTTTGGCGAGCGTAGATAAGTCGGCAGCAGTTGACTGAATCAACTGTACTAATTTTGTACCAGCCAAACGACCCAACTCGGCAAAATTTTGTTTTACAGTGCTGAGAGGTGGATCCACCAATGCAGCCGCTTGAATGTCATCGAAGCCGATCACAGCAAACTCTTTTGGAACCTGAACCCCAACTTGTTTCAATTGGCGCATCAATTCGATGGCGACAAGATCATTCTCGCAGACAGCCCCAGTCAACTGATTCTCTTGAATATAACTAACAGCTGATGACAAAAGTGCCTGAGGATCATCAAGTTTTGTTCGAAAAGACGACTGTTGCTTTTTTAATTGATCCACATAGCCTAGATAACGTTGGCGGACAGACTGTGGATGGTGACGTTCACCAAAAATATAGCCAATGCGTTGATGACCTTGTGCCAAAAGATGTTCAGTCGCTAACTGTCCTCCTTCAAAGTTGTCTGCCAAAACAGCTGGGAATGAGAACTCATGCAGTGCTTTATCAAGTGTGACGACAGGGAACCCTTGTGAAGCCAGTTCGAAAAGCAGATCATAATTTGAATTCGTGTTGTTAGCGTAGTAGATCATTCCGTCAAATTCTTCTGTCAACGCTTCGGCCGTGGTTTGCTCTAGATAATCAACAGGTGTCAGCATCAATTCGAATCCCTGTTCCTGCATGACTGGATAGATGCCTTCCGTAAAATTGCCAAGGGAAAGGTCATTCGCGAAGGGTAAAATAAACAGCACTTTCCCCTTTGATTGAGGTTGGATCGGTCTACGAACAAAACTGCCACTTCCTTGAATACGATAGATCAGCTGATTTTGTTCCAATTCAGTTAAGGCTCGCTTGGAGGTGATGCGACTCACTTGGTATTTCTCTGACAATTCCTTTTCAGTAGGGACACGGCTTTCCGGAGCTAACTCACCGCTTTGAATCTGCTCATACAATTCGTGATAAATTTTTTTGTATAATGGTTCTTTCATGAGTTGATCTCCTTTTTTTGATATATCATATTCACAGGATAGCATATTCG
>Ga0137302_10173_pt1 | contig 45527 bp, 28 predicted proteins | sample Ramsor2O_GlcNAcB_FD_97184 | JGI IMG/M metagenome (GOLD analysis project Ga0137302, IMG submission 97184) | Mouse cecal microbial communities from Vienna, Austria - N-Acetylglucosamine amended with D2O_GlcNAcB | ecosystem: Host-associated > Mammals > Digestive system > Large intestine > Cecum... | reverse complement strand
GCGTCGGGTGTAACTTTCGGAGTGGTATCTTCGTCTTAGAATTATATCGGTGGTATTTTTCGTAAAAGACCGTTTTTTACACATTCAGTTATTGTGGTATAGCAAACCGGAAGTACATACCAATTCATAATCAATAATAAAAACTTTAATTCCAACTGGTGATGACGTTTAAACTTTACATTTGCAAGAAGATGAACAGTCGCGGAAATGTTGAAATATCCCTGCGTTTCCGCCATGGAAAGATTGATCAGCAGTCGTGTACTAATCTTTGGATAAAACCGATTTTTGTCGTGAGGGAAAGTTTTGCCGATGATGGCGGAAATGAATCGTCGGACTATGTGTTGAAATTGCCCGACGATGGTGTGAGGCCAGGCGATGTTGCCGACTACAGGGTGACGGTCGATTCGCTTGCGAGGTTAAAGGCTTACATCGAGGACAGTTTTTGCATGATGCGTCGCCGGACGGTAGAGGCCGGATGGCTTGCGGAAACCATTGAGCGTTTTCATGCCGATGAAATTCCGCGTCTTGAGGAGGAGCGCACGGAAGTCCTTGGGCTTATTGACGCATATATGGAAATCACGTCGGTAATGGATGCGTCAGAGAGCCGGGCGGAGGCTTATGCGCTTATGCGCAGGTCGCTTGCTCGCTACGAAGCCCATCGCCGGATCAAGTTTCCGCGTTTCAGACTGATGTCAGGCAGGATGAACGAGTCGTGTCTGCGGGATATCGAGAAGTTCATGCGAAAGGAACATCTGATGGTGAGGAAATATCCGCAGATTAGCCAAGGAGCCGGACTTGAAGGGAGGACGAGGCCGAAAGGGCCAAACACTATAAACGACCGCATGAAACTTCTGAAGGCCGTGATGACATGGGGTGTGAAGACGAGGAGGATTCCCAGCAATCCGTTTGACACTTTCGTGAGCGGGCAGAATGTCTACGGCACACCTGTCTATCTCACCCTTGATGAGCGGAGGAAGGTAGAGCTTCATGATTTTTCCTATGATCCGCGCCTCGCTCTTCAGCGCGACATATTCATATTCCAGTGTTGTGTTGGATGCCGTGTATCGGATCTGATGCTGCTGACCACAGGCAATGTGGTTGACGGAGAACTGAATTATGTTGCAAGAAAGACCCGCGAGGGGAGGCCGGTGACAATAAAAGTCCCTCTTAACCGGACGGCAAAGATAATCCTTGAACGGTATGCTGACCATGACAGGGATACTCTTTTTCCGGCTGTCTATTCACGCATGGGCTACAACCGTGTGATAAAAGATATACTCCGTCTGGCAGGAATCACTCGTAAAGTTGTGGTCATCGATCCTCTCACGCGTGAGGCTGTGTGCCGCAGACTCTATGAGGTGGCGAGTTCACACATGGCCCGACGTACTTTCATCGGCAACATATTTAAGAAATTCAAGGATCAGAATCTTGTCAGTGAGCTGAGCGGACATGCTCCCGGCAGTCATGCGTTTGCCCGCTATCGCGAAATTGATACGGAGCTGAAGCGCGAGATGGTTGCTGCAATCGACTGAGACGGAAGAAATCGACAGTGGATATAAGAAAAAAGACAGTCACACTGCCAATAGGCAAGTAACTGTCTGATTTTTAGTGACTCCTACAGGATTCAAACCTGTAACCTTCTGATCCGTAGTCAGATGCTCTATTCAGTTGAGCTAAGGAGCCGTAATTCATTTTTATTTTGACTCTGCAAAGGTAGAAATAATTATTCAATTGTGCAAAATTTTTTGACGATTTTTCTCAATTTATCTTTCATGCTTGCTTTTCACGGTTAATTCATGTAATTTTGATTTCCCAAAAACGCATAATTTCAGATTGCCAATTCCTATCAATAAACCAAATTCATTATATTATTAAGATTATGAGAAAGAGAGATTTTGTATCCATATTGCTATTATCGATACTCTTATTGCTGCCTTTCAGGTCAAACGCACAGTTTGTCGCTCATGGCAAAGCTGATAAATTTATTGAATCGGACGTGCATCTTCTTCTTGGTGGAAGTTATGTCACGAACAATTATATGGATTCATATAGTGAGATTACAGACCTCAACAGTTCGATGGGCTTTGCATGGGGGCTTGGTGTGAGCGTCAAGTTTAATCTTTCATCGTTTATCGGACTTGGAACCGAGCTTAACTATCTTAGAAATTCCGGCAAAATTAATATGGCTGTCACAGCCGACGGAAAGCCTAATGTCTCGAATGTATTTATCAAAAACAGCTACAGATCTTTAAATATCCCTGTCTATGTGAGCTTCGGTTTCAATGTGGCCGATAATGTCAGATGGAATGTCGATGGCGGTCTTTATTTTGATTTCGGCACGAGCGGTTCGCAAAAGACCACCATATATAATGCCACTGTAAATGACCTCGGACAGCTTGTGACGGCCATCACAAATCTGAAAACAGATTACTATGACAATGACAAGGCATACCTGAATTCATATCGTAATTTCGATACGGGTCTCCATCTTGCCACAAGCATAAAATTCATGGACAAGATTTCGGTCGGGCTGAGAAGCCAGTTCGGTTTCCGCAATGTGGCTCAGAGCAACGGCATTGTGAAACCGACATCCCACAATATCCGGCTCTTTGCCACTATCGGTTACGTACTTTAAGATAAAAAACTCCCCGTCTGTCGCGGTTATTCCATAAGATCACGGAATATGTCGAAAGCCGCGAGAATTTGCGCTTCTGACGCTGTGCGGTCAATCAAAACCTGACCGGGCGATGACAGGAGCGTAAAATTTATGCTGTCGCAAGTGTCGTTTTTCTTGTCGTGACGCATATATTCAATCAGGCTGGCATAGTCATCACAGGTGATTGAGGGCGTTCCGTAGCCCTGCTCCTTGAGATAGCGAGAATATCTGTAAAGTTCCTCCGACGGGAATGATTCAAGTGAATGGGATAGGATCATTTCGACAAGCATGCCGTAGGCCACGGCATGTCCGTGAGGAACCGGAGCGCCTTTGTGGATGGCAAGCGATTCGAAAGCGTGGCCTGTCGTGTGTCCGAGATTCAGTGCACGCCTGATTCCTTTTTCACGTGGGTCTTCTTCAACGATACGTTCCTTTACCTTGACGCTCTTTTCAAGGAGGGGGAGGAGGCGTTCGAGATTTGCGTCAAGGATATCGAATCCGAGCAGCTCGGTGTAGTCATTTTCGGATGACAGCAGACCATGTTTCAGCATTTCTGCATATCCCGATAGCATTTCCTCTGCCGGAAGAGTTGAGAAGAGGGAGGTTGATATGATTACTGCGTCGGCAGGGGCAAAAGCACCGACCTCATTTTTAAGACCTTCGAAATTGATGCCGGTCTTGCCTCCGACTGCCGCATCGACTGCCGCAAGGAGTGTTGTCGGGACGTTGATGAAACGTATGCCTCTCTTGTATGTTGCCGCTGCAAATCCGCCCATGTCTGTCACTACGCCACCGCCGATGTTTATGGCAAGTGATTTTCTTGTAGCACCCTGACTGATGAGTCCAGCCCAGATTTTTGTAAGCGAATCAATATTCTTATTAGTGTCGCCCGGTTTGACGGCTATGACAGGATAGCTGAGTGCGAGTCTCGGAAGCACTTCGCGTTCGACATGCGTATCGGTGATTATATGTACGCTTGAGGGGTTGATTTCGCTTACCAGACGGTCGATTGCTTCACTGACGGAGTTTGTGTAAAGTATTTTCTGCATGATGGTATGAGGGTTGAGTTTGTTGAGGATGCTGTTTTCTAGATAAATTTTATTCAGGCTGTCTCTGCAGTCGGCCGGTGTCTAAACTTCTTTTGTGACTGTCAGCATTGACAGAAGCAGAGAGGGGAGAAGTCGTGCGAATTCAGGCATGGAGCTGAAAACGATTGCAGCTCCGGCTTCTTCGAGTATTTCGCGTGGAATAGGTCCTGTGGTAACTCCGATGGTAAAAGCACCCGATCGGTCACCGGCCTCGATCCCGAGCGGTGCGTTTTCGATGACTATGGCCTGCGATGGTCTTACATGTGCGAGCTGCATGGCCTTTATGAACGGTTCGGGATGAGGCTTGCCATGAGTGACATCGCGCGAGGTGATGATTTTGTCTTCATTGAAGATTCCCGGGAAATCAGCCGTGATGCGGTCTATGAGTGACCGCTGTCCAGACCCGGTTACAAGTACACGCTGTATGCCGGTCTCTTTCAGCGTGTTGAGCATGTCGGCCGCTCCCGGCATCGGTTTTACAGGCGGGAGTTCCCTGAAATATTCGGTTTTAAGTCTATAGAGCGATTCTATTTCTTCATCTGTAGCCTCGCGTCCGAATGCTCTTTGAAACAGAGCGTTGATGGTCGATGCGCCTGTGCGTCCCTCGTAGAGATAAAATTCCTCGGGCGTGCATGCTACGCCGGCTTCGGTCATAAGCCTGTACCATGCCTTGGTGTGGTTCGGCATCGAGTCATATAGTGTACCGTCCATGTCAATCAGAGCCGCGCGGGGGGTCAGACGTTCAAAATGATGGCGGTCAAGAAAACGTAGGATTTCATTGGAAAATGGAACGGGTGGTATCATTTCTTTGCTTTTTTATTTTTTGTTTTCTTCGTTTCGGGGATAATTGAGGCATGAGTCGTGGTGTCGGGTGGCGCTATGAGTCCTTCCCGGATGAAATAGAGTGAATCTCTGCGTGAAATGGTGTCGGTTGTGCTACTGTTGGCCGTGCCGGAGTCAGGCAGTCCCGAAAAGTCAAGGCTTCCGATATTTGCGTCGCGCACTCCACGGCGGAAGATATTGCCGATTTCCCTGACGAGATTGATTCGGGTCGTGTCGGCGATGGCAACTGATTTAGGCATGTTTTTTTCGTTGAACTTGGCTTTCCCGAGCCGTATTTTCATATCGTCGACATTGCCTGATATGTTTATTCCGAATTTGAACGGGAGGGGTGATTTGAGGACCGCAATGTGGTATTTGAGATTCATCGCCATGTCGTTTGTACCCATGACTCCGAGGCGGTAGCGGTCAATGTCGAATATGAACGGGAACATCTCAAGCTGAGAGTTCTGGACAATCATCTCGACATTCATACTGTCGATGACGTTTTTCTCTTTGTGCTTGAACATAAGCCATTTGCCAATTTTCTTAAATGTGGCTTCGTCAATCAGCACAAGGCTGTCGCCCGATAGCTTCAAGGCTGCCTTCAATGTTGGAATATCGATATTCATGCCGTCGCTTATACGGGTTGTAGCCGCGATGTTGGCATTGATGATTCCGTCGATTCCATAGAGCAGGGGCATAAGCGAGTCAATCGCGGGGACAAGTTCAAGGAATTGCTTGATATGGAAATCCTTGATTCCCAATCCGAATGCAAACGACGCATCCTCTTTCGACGGAGCGGAATAAAGTGCATTGAGGTCTATTCCGCCGACATTCGTCGCTGCGGTCAGCTGTTCGAGATTGATTGCTCCTTTGTAGACATTAAGCCGGCCTTTGAAGTCGCGGAACATCAGGTTGGAATAGGCTATGTTGTTGGCCTTGACATTGATATTTGCTTCTACGTTTGACGGGATGACAAGGGTGGCCATCGTGTCGGCCGCGTTTGTTTCGACCGACGACTGCATGGCCTTTTCATTATCCGACTCTTGGGCGATGAATATTCCGGTTGTGTCGCTTTCGGCAAAGGCTGCCCCGGCAAACACGGCACTTGCTATTTCATTCACTTCTATGGTATCGCCGTCAAGAGTGAAATCGAGCCTGAGAGGCTGTTGGTGGTTGATTGATGTCAGCGCTTTTTTGATATTGCTTACGCTGCCGTTCATCACGAGGCTTGTATGCCCGGTGCGCAACCGGGTGTCGGTTATGGTCAGAGAGTCGGAATTGAACCTGATGTTCAGGTCGCTAAGGGTGTTGCGTAGCGGGAAATAAGGGGTAAAGACTCTCATGCGTTCAGATTTCAACACGCCTCTTGCATCCCATCGGCGCAACAGGCGGCGCATCGAATTGTCGACGCTTATGTCGATAACCTCGCCTTCGGCCACAGCCACACTGTCGCTTGCAGAGAGTGTTTTCATTCTTGCCCGGCGTATTGCCCGAGCCATCGCTCTTAGTGAATCCTGTGGCAAGTCGGGATTAGCGACTGAAAGAGAGTCAATCAGCGGTGAGCGCCGTGGCCTTTGTGTGACAGCTGACGGATAGGCGGTCACGAGCAGAAGTGACTTTCCGAGTAGCGCCCTGTTGAGACGGTCACCATAGAAGGCACCGTCGGTAGCGACGTTGAGTACGAGCTGCGGTTTTGTCTTATCGTCTTTGTAGCGTCGGAGAGTCGCTCCGACAGTCGATTTGCGCAGGCGTATTCTTGTTGAGTCCTCGGTTGATCTGAACAGCAGTCTGTCAGCCACAATCCGGCCGCCAATAGGGTTGATTATGCTGGTGTCGGCTGACGATGAGGTGTTCTGGCATCCGACACCCATTTTCACTTCGGATGCCTGTAGAATCATACCTGTGATTCCTGCTGATATTGTGTCGATTTTCAATGACGCGGTCAGAAGCGAGTCTACGCTGATATCTCCGCGAGTGAACGATGAGTTTGTCCCAAGTTTCAGCTCCATCGTCCGTGAATATAGTTCGGCAGGAAGTTCTGGCATGGAAATCTTGAGATTTCTAAGCGTAGCATCTCCTGTCAGGCGTATTCGATGGAAGTTGTTTTGGTCAAGATAGCTTTTCCGCAGTGAAAATTTACTGTCGGCACGCAGAGAGCCGTCTATTTCGCATGGCAGTTCTGCAAGCAGCTTTTTCGGAAGTCTGCTTATTTCAACCCCGCCTTTGAATGTTCCGGATATAGCAGGGTCGCTGATGATATGGTCTATTTTCCCGTTAAGTTCAAAACCGACACCTTGACCGATTGCCAGAAGTTTTTCGACGTTTATGGTTGAGGCATCGAGTTTTTCACCGTTGATTTCAGCCTTTGCAAGCAGGGCGAAGCGGGAAAGATGAAGCTGTTCGTAGTCAGCGCGTCCTTCCGGAATTTCGAGAGTGACGTTCACCGACGGAATGGAATCGACGGCCGGTCTGAACGGCTGTGTGAGCTCTATGCCGAGTTTCATGTCGAATCCGGCTTTCAGATTGGCTGTTTCTCCGCGCATTTCCTCCGGGATCAGTTCCATTATATCTGATGCAGGGGTGCGTGGAAGCAGAAAATTGAATCTGTCTATCCGCAGACCTTCGGCAAAGTTTATGTCGGTTGAAAGTGTCGTGTTTACTTTACCTGCGCTTATCTTGAAATTATTGAGCGCCAGTTTCTGCGGGTCATACTGGCTCCATCTGATGTCGCCGCCTATTCCGAAACTTAGATTTTTAATTGAAAAATCCGACACGGAAGCAGATGTCAGTCCGTGGATGTCGACTGAATAGTCCGGGGCATTGTTGCCGTTTAGCCTTGTGTCAGATAGAGTGATGCTTATATCTGTGGAGTCAGGGACAGATAGATAACGGACTGACATGCCATTGCGGATTTCGAATGTCGCAAACGATAAATCTGAGATGAAAACAGAAGTTTCATTGTTCTCATCCTCTTTTTTTGACTCAGGAAAGATGTCAAGGTTGGATCGCTGCGGTGTGGCCTGAACGATATTTATTTCAGGTCTGTCAAGAATGATGTCGTAGAGCGTTATATTTCCGGCAAGTAATTTCGGAATGTTTATCGCCCCGTTGAATCGATGGAGTGTGAGAAGAGAATCTGCCCATACCGGCATCCCGGCAACAGAGTCGTGTGGCAGGGGTGACAGTGCGTTACTTTTGACCGAGAAATCGGTGATGTCGAGCTCAAATCGAGGAAAAGTGTGCCAGAATGAAATTTCAATACGTCCGATGTTTATGTCGGCATTCACGAGATATTCATTGGCATATTTTTCCACTAACGGAGTCAGACGCTCCGGTTTCAGATATGAAACGGCTATTGTGATTGCAATAAGCACAACAGCTGTCAGACAGGCTATGACCCATAGCATCCCGCGCAGGATTTTTATCCATACGGGACGTTTCTTTAACGGATGTCGTGGATTTCCGTTGTTCTTCTTGCCTACAGTGCCGGAATTGACGTTTTGAGATGTCTGTTCGTTCATTGAGAGGCGTGTGTTTGTTTAAACTATTGCAATAAGAGACTTATCTCTTGATCAGTTGTCTTTGGATGCTTCGTGCGGTTGTTTTTTGCGGGCTGTTATGTGGAAGCAGGGCTGTCCGCGTTCGTACTTGACCCATAGTTTTCCTTCTTCGCGCATGGCCTTCAGCACTTCGCCGAGTATTCCTTTTAGATCGTCGACACTGCGGGGATTGTCGCTGTTGTCGGCAATGAAAGAGGCATACGATATGTCGAATGTCGTGGCGAGCTGATGGACTGAGGAGTCAATCGCGTTGCGGTTGCGGCGACGCAGTCGCTTGACGGTCCTTGGAGTCCTTAGCAGACTTGTCACCTTTATTCGGTAGTCGCCTCCGCCTCTCGATGCTATTGAATCGCGGAAGCGGTGTCCGATTTCGTGAAGTCTTGCAGCTGCTATTGGAACAAGATACGGGCGCGAATAGATCAGAGAGTCGATAAAAAAATTCTCACAGCTCGTCACCTTGACAATCGGTTCTTTCAGCTGCCAGTGAGAGCGGGTGTCGGTCAGCGGTTCTATCCCTATGATTTCGGCTTCCTGCCAATGGATATAGTTGCTGTCATTGAAAAATTGGTGCATGTTCCCGAAGTAGTTAACCTTGATCCGTTCGGTTGGTTCGGGCATTTCATCGAGGTGGGCAAGATGGCTGCTGACAGTATCAGTTTCCAGATTATGGACATCGGTCGGAATTTCTTCACTGATCGGTTTCACTTCTTCATTGATTCCGGCATCAGGTGCGGTTTCGTCGCTTGACGCTTTTGTTGTCGTGACTATTGCGGCTCCGTCGGACTCGGAATGGCGTGTCGGCGTACACATCACCACACATAGTGATATGAACAGGATCGGCGGAAGGAATAGCCTGAGAGTTTTCTTCAGGCTGAAGCGTCTGCGTGGTTTGCGTTTAGGAGAGTTGTTGGATGTCGGTTGCATGTGGTAGTCAGTGTCGGATAAGAGAGGAAGATGGTTCAGTCGTTTTCCAGCTTTATACCGGCAAAATCCAGAGCTTCCCGACGTTCGACACATGTCCCGCATTTACCGCAATGATGTTCGCCGCCTTTGTAGCATGAATATGTATGGGAATAGTCTACGCCAAGAGTTTTTCCGCGTAATGCTATCTCGCCCTTTGTGAGATCTGTGTAGGGCGCTACGAGTTCCAGATGTTCGTATGTGCCGTCGGCTATGGCATTTTTCATTGATTTTATGAAGTCTGGACGGCAGTCGGGATAGATTGCATGGTCACCGGAATGGTTGGCTATCATCACTTTCTTCAAGCCGAGGCTTTCGGCGAGACCGGCGGCCACTGACAGCATGATGCCATTGCGGAAGGGCACCACAGTCGACCGCATATTGTCATCGTCGTAATTGCCTTCGGGGATTGCTTCAGCTCCGCTCAGAAGGGAGCTTTCAAAATATTTTCCCATAAACGAAAGGTCGATTTCATACCATTTCACATTAAGGTGCCCGCAGTTCCATTTGGCACACGCCGCTTCACGCATGTTATGGTTAGAGCCGTATTGAAATGTCACTGCAGCTGCTATCGAGTCGACATATTCCCAGAGCATTGTGACGGAATCCATGCCTCCGGAGAGTACAAGTAGTGTATCTTTTGCCATTTTTTGTCTTTAACGTTTGTGAGATGTTGTTTTAAAAATTGTCGGGAAATGATGCGAGCATACGCTGTTTTACCATTTCCTGATGCTGGCTGTCGCCATAGTTGGCAAACGGCAGTATGGCTATGCCCCCTCGTGGTGTGAAGATGCCTTTGACCTCGATATAGCGCGGATCCATGAGTGCTATCAGGTCTTTCATGATTATGTTGACGCAGTCTTCGTGGAAATCTCCATGATTGCGGAAACTGAACAGATAGAGCTTGAGACTCTTGCTCTCGACCATTTTCTCACGAGGTATGTAGGAAATCAGGATTTTAGCAAAATCCGGCTGTCCGGTCTTCGGGCACAGGGATGTGAATTCGGGACAGGTGAAAGTGACAAGATATTCATTGTCAGGATGTTTATTGACAAATGTTTCCAGCACTTCAGGTGCATATTGAGTAGGGTACTTCACTCCGGTATTTCCAAGCAGTGACACTCCATTAAGTTCTGATTCGTTGCGCATTTTGTTTGGATTGCTATCGGCTGTTTGACAGTCAGCCTTTTATTTTTAGTATTCAACATGCAAAATTAGCAAAAAAAATCTACCGTGGCAATCTATATCCATGTTCGAGGGGAATATAACCGGAAGATATAATCAGCTGATGTCTCAAGTCAAATAACGAAGCCCCGCTCCGAAGTGGAACGAGGCTTTATGTCTGGGGGCTGTAGCCCGTAGTGGCTTACAGCTATAGGGCCTATTCTATCAGAGGCGCGACTTGATCGCTTCGGTTTCTTTTTCGTAGCCGGGCTTTTCGAGGAGAGCGAACATGTTGCGCTTGTAAGCCTCTACACCGGGCTGGTTGAATGGATTGACTCCGAGTATGTAGCCGCTGATACCGCAAGCCTTTTCGAAGAAGTAGATGAGCTGGCCGAGATACTTTTCTTCAAGTGCGGGGATAGTCACGAGCATGTTGGGGACACCTCCGTCGACGTGTGCGATACGTGTGCCGAGCTCAGCCATCTTGTTCACTTCGTCGACATGCTTGCCGGCGATGTAGTTGAGACCGTCGAGGTTTGCTTCGTCGGATGGGATGAACTTTTCGTGCTTGCTTTCGACAACTGAAATCACAGTCTCGAAAATGGTGCGCTCACCTTCCTGAATCCACTGTCCCATTGAATGGAGGTCAGTTGAATTGTCGACTGCGGCAGGGAAGATACCAAGGTTGTCCTTGCCTTCGCTTTCGCCGTAGAGCTGTTTCCACCATTCGCCGAAGAAGTGGAGCTTGGGATTGTAGTTGACAAGAATCTCGGTCTTTTTGCCTGCAAGGTAGAGGGCGTTGCGGGTTTCGGCATACAGATAAGAAGGGTTGGATGCGTCGGCTGTATTGGTCATTTTCTCCATTTCGGCAGCACCGTCGATGAGAGCGCGGATGTCAAATCCTGCAACAGCTATGGGAAGAAGACCTACAGGTGTGAGCACGGAGAAACGGCCGCCAACGTTGTCGGCGATGACAAAAGTCTTGTAACCTTCTTCGGTTGCGAGACGGCGGAGTGCGCCGCGCTGAGCGTCGGTGATAGCCACGATGCGCTTGCGGGCTTCGTCGACACCGAGCTGACGTTCAAGCTGCTCTTTGAGAAGACGGAAAGCGATAGCGGGTTCGGTGGTGGTTCCGCTCTTCGAAATCACGATTATGCCGAAGCGCTTGTCTTTCAGATAGTCCTGAAGTTCGTAGAGGTAATCCTCGCCGATGTTCTGTCCGGCGAAGAGAACTTTGGGATTGCCTTCAGATGCAGGACGATATGCGGCAAAACTGTCGCTGAGAGCTTCAATCACGGCCTTTGCTCCGAGATAAGAGCCGCCGATACCGATTGCAACCACAGTGTCGCAGCTCTGGCGGAGTGAATCGGCAGTGGCGACGATATCGTCGAGGAGAGCTTCGGTTGTGTCGGTGGGAAGATTAACCCATCCGAGGAAGTCGCTGCCTTCGCCTGTGCCGTTAAGCACTTTTTCAAGAGCATCGGAAGCCTTGCCGTCAAGTTTATTGATGTCTTCACGGCTCACAGTTCCGAGTACGTTTTTAATGTCAACAGATAAGGTTTTCATGTTATTTTAGTTTTTATATCCGATTGTCGTTTCTGATTTGTTATTGGTTGAGTATTATAAGGAATAGCGTGTGTCAGATGAACCATTTGCCAAGGGCGCGGATCGCACGCTCGGCGTTGGCATGGCGGTAGAGAATATCGTAGACGGCATCGAGAATAGGCATTTCGACACCATATTTTTTATTGATTTCCTTGATACATTTCGTACCGTAGTAACCTTCGGCTGTCTGTTCCATCTCCATTCGGGCCGTGGATACGGAATATCCTTTACCTATAATCGACCCGAAATTGTGGTTGCGGGAAAAACGTGAATAGGCAGTGACAAGCAGGTCGCCGAGATAGACAGAATCGCAGATGCAACGCGGACGCGGGCATGCTTCGTCGATGAAGCGCTCCATCTCGCGGATTGCGTTGCTGACGAGCATCGCAAGGAGATTGTCGCCTCCTTTCATTCCGTGGACAATACCTGCGCCGATGGAATAGACGTTCTTGAGAACGGCTGCATACTCGATGCCTTCGACATCGCTTGACGGGATTGTGCGTGTGTTGGGTGAGGATAGCTTGTTGCCAAATTCAATAGCGTTCTGGACATTGTGGCATCCGACCGTGAGGAAACTCGGACGGTCGAGCGCCACTTCTTCGGCATGGCAAGGACCGGCGACTACAAGCACTTTGTCTGACTTCACACCGAAATGGTGCATGACGAAGTCAGAAATGATTTCGTTGTCGCCCGGCACTATTCCTTTTACCGCCGACACGACGTTTTTGTCGGAGATATCGACGGCGATTTTGTTGATATGCGTCTTGAAGTAGGGCGAAGGCATGACCATCAGCAGTGTATCGGCATGGTTGCAGACATAATTTATGTCGCTTGAAAATTCAATGCGCGACACATCAAACTGAACGTCAGTAAGGTATGCGGGATTGTGTCCAAGCCTTTTGAAATCCTCTATGCGGTCATCGCGCCGCATATACCAGAGTATGGAGTCGCAGTTGCGAAGGAGAAGCCGGGCGAGAGCTGTAGCCCAGCTTCCGCCTCCCATAACTGCTATTTTATTAAATGCCATGATATGCGCGAACTGATGAAGGATTTCTGTTTATTATTCGGCTGCCGAGGTAGTTGCAGCAGCAATCCATTGTTCGACGTCTCCGATTAGGGGAGATTTGAACCCGAGTTTGAATTTCTTGTTGATTCCGCACAGTTCCTGATGGAGTTTTCCGGCTGTCTGGCCTGCGAGCTGGTCAATGGTGTAGACTCCGGCCTTGTAGATCGGAGCGACCCATTCGGCCGGTACTCCTATTGCGGTGAAGGCTTCTTCCTTGTCGCGGCGCTGCACCTTTTCAGGGCGCATCTGCGGGAAGAACAACACTTCCTGAATTGTGGTCTGGCCTGTCATAAGCATGACGAGACGGTCAATGCCCATACCCATGCCCGATGTCGGGGGCATTCCGTATTCAAGCGAGCGTACGAAGTCTTGATCAATAATCATGGCTTCGTCATCGCCCTTGTCGGCAAGTTTCATCTGCTCTACGAAGCGTTCATACTGGTCAATCGGGTCATTGAGTTCCGAGTAGGCGTTGGCGAGTTCTTTGCCGTTTACCATAAGTTCGAAACGCTCTGTGAGATTCGGATTGTTGCGGTGACGCTTGGTGAGCGGTGACATTTCTATGGGATAGTCGATGATGAAAGTCGGCTGGATGTAGGTGCCTTCGCACTTCTCGCCGAAAATCTCGTCAATGAGCTTGCCTTTACCCATTGTTTCATCGACTTCTATGCCGAGCGAACGGGCTGCGTCGCGGAGTTGCTCTTCGGTCATGCCGGTGATGTCGATGCCTGTGTGTTCCTTGATTGCATCGGTCATTGTCACGCGGCGATATGGAGCTTTGAAGTCGATGATATTGTCGCCGACCTTTACCTGAGTTGTGCCGTTGACATCAAGACAGATTTTCTCAACCAGCTTCTCGGTGAATTCCATCATCCAGTTGTAGTCCTTGTAGGCAACATAGATTTCCATGCAGGTGAATTCCGGGTTATGGGTGCGGTCCATGCCTTCGTTTCGGAAGTTCTTGCCGATTTCATATACACCGTCGAAACCGCCGACAATCAGACGCTTGAGGTAAAGCTCTGTGGCGATTCGCATGTAAAGCTCGATATTGAGCGAGTTATGGTGGGTGATAAAAGGACGGGCGCTCGCTCCGCCGGCGATTGACTGGAGAATCGGGGTTTCGACTTCCATATAGCCATGCTCGTTGAAGTAGTTGCGCATGGAGTTCATCACCTTTGTGCGCTTGACGAAGATGTCCTTTACGCCTTCGTTGACAATAAGGTCGACATAGCGGCGGCGGTAGCGGAGTTCGGGGTCATCAAACGCATCATATGTCACGCCGTCTTTGACCTTGACAATAGGGAGCGGACGGATTGACTTGCCGAGCACTGTGAGCTGCTGTGCATGCACGGAAATTTCTCCTGTCTGGGTGCGGAACACGTAGCCTTTGATTCCTACGAAGTCACCGATGTCGAGAAGTTTCTTGAATACGACATTATAGAGGTCTTTGTCTTCGCCCTGACAGATTTCATCGCGGTTGACATAGACCTGTATACGTCCATGTGAGTCCTGAAGCTCAAGGAAAGAGGCTTTGCCCATGATGCGGCGACCCATGATTCGTCCGGCGACCGAGACCTCGCGCTGGGGTGCATCGTCGGTAAATGTTTCTTTAATCTCGTCTGAGTAACCGGTTACGGGAAATTCGTCAGCAGGAAACGGGTCTATGCCGCGTCGGCGCATTTCGTCGAGGCTGCCTCGGCGCACGATCTCTTGTTCACTGAGTTCAAGGATGTTCATATATTGATGATTTTTTACTTATAATATATTAAGGTGGTAACCATGTCTATTGTCCCGTCCGCAGGAGGGGAAACAAATGCAAAATTAATTATTTTTTCCTCTATGCCCAACAAAATAGGCTCCAAAACTTGGAGCCTAATGTTAAAAACGCAAAATTCTAAGAGTCATTTATTCAAAATTTCGATGTCAGGGAGAGTGCTGCGAACTATTCAAGAAAGCTTTTATAACCCTCTTTCCAGTTTTCATCGGCAAAAATATTGTAGTCGAGACCGGAGACATCTCCTATGATTCTGGCTGGAATTCCGCCGACAATTTTGCCGCGACGTACGCTTTTGTTGACAACCGCATTTGGGGCGATGATGACTTCGTCTTCTATGATGACAGGACCTTGGATCACCGCTCCCGGCCCGATGTAGACCCTGTTGCCTATTTTCGGACACTCTTTATATGGACCTTGTCCTACGATTGATACGTTGTTGCCTATTTTACAGTTATCGCCGACAGTGGCTTCGGGATTAATGAGCACGCCCATTCCTCCGTGGTTGAAAAACGTCCCGCGTCCGATTTTCATTCTATAGCTGATTGAACAGTTATAGTTGATGAATATCAGAAGTTGCAGCAGCTTTGGCAGCAGCGGGATGTGATGCCTGTAAAGCCAGTTGGCCAGACGGTAGAGCCTGATAGCATTTAGCATGACTGTTTATTCCTTTATACGACTCTTAGCTTCTCGTTACAGTAAGTCCTGAGCGAGAGAGCGAAAGGTCGACGAGACGGGCGTTTGGACGTAGCGGTTCGGTATGAAGGAGCTGGCGTATGCGTGCGGCCGCTTCAGGATCTTTTGCAATCATGTAGAGATAGCCTCCACCTCCTGCACCGGGCAACTTGTAGCCGAGGCACAGGTCGTCGATGCGCCGGGTGATGGCATCGACCTCCGGCGGGTTGGTTCCTCGGTCAATGGCCATTTTCTGATTCCATGTGGTGCGCACAAGTTCGCCGAGTCGGTTGAAGTTGCAGCGCATTATTGCGTCATACATTTCCATTGTGTGAGCTTTCATGCTGCGGAGCAGACGCAGCTGCGCGCCTTCGTTGAGGAACATGTTGCGGACTATCTCGGCAAGAATGTCCTTTGCCGTGCGGGTTATGCCTGTGTAGTACAGAAGATGGCATGAGGCATATTCCGGGTCAGTGAAAAGGGTGTCGGGAAGCCAGCTTACCATCGGATTCTGTTCGAATCCCTTTGATGTCTGGAGCAGTTTGACGCCTCCTATGACACCGCCGAACTGGTCCTGCCAGCCGCCACCTGTCGTTAGAAGCTGTTCGAGGACGAGTGTGCGGCTGCAGATTTCATTCTTATCCCATGCGAGTGAGCAGAAGTCGCTGATTGCTCCGAGGACTGTTGCCGCAAGGATGCTGCTCGTGCCGAGTCCGCTTCCGGCGGGTATGGCTGAGAACAATGTGATTTCAAGTCCTGAACCGAAGTCTTCGAGCTGTGCTTTGAGTGATGGATAGGTGACTTCGCAGAAACGGGGATGGAAACCGGCGAGGGCAAGTGCAGCCTTGGGTATCGAGAATGGACTGCCCACACGGTGGAAGTCAAGTATGGCATCAAAATTGTCAATGCGCTCTTCCGCTCCGAGGTCAATGCTACGGCAGATGATGTGGGGCTCTTTACAAGGACGCACGTAGGCCTGCAATGGCGGCTGGCCGTTGAGCTCGATGGCGAAATTGATGACTGTCCCGCCTTCCATCAGGCAATAGGGAGCAGTGTCGCTCCATCCGCCTGCGATGTCGATGCGCACAGGAGAGCGGCTCCAGACAATCTGGTCCGAGCAGACGGCGCGGCGCGGCAGTTGTTTCTTCTCAAGTGCGGCGTGTGTGAGTCCTTCGCGGAGAATCGAGAAGGCAGTGTCCTGATCGGCTTTCCATTCCTGATTTGAGCGTCGTTTCACTTCCGCGCGGAACATTGCGTCGCTTGCGCGCTTCACAAGTGGCTCTGTCTCTGAAATAGGGGAGGGCAGAGGTATTGAATCCGTAGCGAATGCTTTGGCGGCTTCGAGAAGGTCGGTCTGATAGAATACGCTGTGGTTGTGGTTTTCAGCGAGCGCTATGCGGTTTTGTTTACGGAAGGCGCGACGCTGGGTGACGAGGCGGTCAAGACGTGCGATGTCTGAGATGCGTTCAGCGCTCAGCATGTCGTAGCCTGTGAGGTCGGCGTTGCCTTCAAGCATGGCTTTTACAATGCGCCCCATCTCGTCGATGTCTGTGACAACGGGGAACTGCGGACGTTTCTGTTCGTCGCCTGCAAAGCGGTCGTCGATGTTGTAGACACGCACTGCATAGGCATTGTCATTTACAGGGATTATGTCGACACATTGTCCCGGTGTGAGTGACAGCTCCCAGTCGTTGGCCGGGACGCCTGTGATGATATGATCGCTTGTAAGCTTCCATCCCTTGGCAATATGGCTGTTTTCTATCCAGATATTTGTGTTTGATGCGTCAAACCGGATTTCGGTTATGGTGTTCTGGACAAAAATCGAAGGGTGAGGCTTGCGGTCGCGGTGCATGATTTCGCGCTGGTCGTTGACGATGTTCTGAACGGCCAGTGTCGAAGAAATCATTTCGCGGCCAGTGCCGAAATGATAGAATTGTCCTCCGGGAAGCGGCACGATGGCAACTGTGAGTTGGCGTAGTTCGGGGTCGGTTATTTCCGGATCAGTGCCGAGCGCACGTCCGAATTCGGAATAAAGGTCATATTCCATGAATGAGCCGTCGGCGTTTCGCGAGCGCTTGCGCAGTAGTTCAACCGCACGGTCACTGAGCAGCCAGATGCCTATGTCGGTGAGGAAGTAGCCGGTCTGCAGGAGGGAGTTGAGTTTTTCGACCGACGGTTTCTGTAGCATGCGGTTGAGCACTGAGGGTGCATCGTGAGTGCTGTAGAATACTCCGTGGTTCTTGGCGATTGATGAGTTGAGCCATAGGCCGTAGCATACGACATCGGCTTCCGGGACTGGAGCAAGGCGTTCGGCAGCACGGATATAGACATCTCCGCTGACAATCATTGTGTTGATTGAGGCGGGTGCCGTCGACATTATGCGTTCGTAGAGGGGGAGCTGGAGGTCGAGCAGGGTTTGCGAAAGCGACTGTCCGCGCTCCCATCGGAAGATTGGAATCGGCGTGAGCACCTTGCCGGACGGTGCATAGGAAGGCAGTCGGCGGCTCTGGCCTCCGGCATGGATTATTATCTTCCGTTCTTTCCCTATCCATTTTTCAAAACTGTCGCTGTCGGCTGACTCGCGATGGCATTCTTCAAGAATCCATGTAGTTCCGCCACCGCTGCCGAGTCTGTGGCCGATGGGGTCGGAAGTGCAGTAAAATTCAGATTTTGAAAGTCCGGTTATATCGTGAAAGCATCCCACAAGGTTGGGCGGGAGCGAAAGGAGTTTCTTAGCCATTTGATTATTTCAAGGTATATGGTGAGCATTGTTTGCTGCAAATTTACAAATTATTTTATAAAAACTATCCAATCGCCTGTCACATATATAATATTATTGTCTTTGTGTCTTTCACTCTTTCTGTAGAAAAGATTTGTGTGAGATTTTAATGGGGAATAAGATGAAAAACGCGCTTTTTTGTGTACTTTTGCGTTGTTATGGCAAAGTTTCAGGTCAATATACTCGGATGCGGGTCGGCCACGCCTACGGCGCGCCACCAGCCGTCGTGTCAGGTGGTGGATTTTCGCGACAAGCTATTCATGATTGATTGCGGTGAGGGTGCACAGCTGATGTTCCGTCGGCTGGGGCTGAAATTCTCGCGTCTTAACCATATATTTATCTCCCATCTTCATGGCGATCATCTTTTCGGGTTGCCCGGACTGCTTTCGACTATGGCCCTGCACCAGATCAGCGGGTCTGTCACTGTCCACATATTCCGTGACGGAGCAAGGCTGATGAAAGAGTGGATGGATTTTTTTAATCGTAATTCACCGTTTGAAATTATCTATGATATAATAGAGGAAGGGGAGCGGAGGATTGTCTATGAGGATTCGGGGCTTACGGTAGAGACTTTCCCTCTCTATCACCGCACTCCATGTTCTGGTTTCATATTCCGCGAGAAGCCCAAACAGCGCCATCTGCGCGGCGATGCCGTGAGATTTCACAACGTTCCAGTCTCTCAGCTTAAAAACATAAAGGACGGCGGTGACTATGTGAAAGATGACGGTACGGTCATTCCAAACGCGATGCTGACCACGGATGCTGATCCGTCAATGAGCTATGCCTATTGCAGCGATACGATGATGGACAAGCGTGTCGCAGCCGATATAAAAGGTGTTGATACGGTCTATCATGAGGCCACTTACGATGATTCGCTTGAGGCTATGGCCAGTGAGCGCGGGCACTCGACAGCACGTCAGGCCGCGCTTATTGCTGCGGGGGCCGGGGCTAAGAGGTTGATTATCGGACATTTCTCGAAACGCTATAATTCTGAAGAAATTCTTCTCAAGGAAGCATCGGAGGAGTTTCCTGATGTGATTGTGGCCAATGAAGGGCTGCGTGTCGACCTTGAATGAACTGATTACGAAATAAACTTCTCAAAAGAAATATAAATATTATGCAGAATCTGATTATCGAGCGCATTGTAGCGCTTCGCAAAGAGATGGCCGCCGAAGGTGTGAAGGCGGTGATACTTCCGCGCACTGATGCGCATCTGAGTGAATATATATCATCCCATTGGCATATTGTCCGCTATCTCAGTGGATTCACCGGCTCGGCAGGAACAATGGTAGTGACCGACAAGGAGGCTCTCCTTTGGGTCGACAGCCGCTATTTCCTTCAGGGTGCACAGCAGATTGAAGGCACAGGGATAATCCTGATGAAAGACGGACTGCCTGAGACTCCCTCAATCACCGAATATCTTTGCGAACATCTCGCGAAAGGTGATAAGGTCGGTATCAACGGTATGCTCATGTCAATCGACGAGACCGCCTCGCTCCGCTCGCGTCTTAATGCTGCCGGAATCGAACTGGATGTCGATTTTGATCCGATCGACCGTATATGGGCTGACCGTCCGTCGCTTCCTTCCGACAAAATTTTTGTTCACGATGAGAAATATGCCGGAGAGTCGGCCAAGGCCAAGATTTCACGCATTCTTAAAAGCGCGGCCGTGCAGGGTGCGGAGGCGTATTTCACGTCGGCCCTTGATGAAATAGCATGGGTGCTCAATATCCGTTCTAACGATGTGCCCTGCAATCCTGTCGCAACCTCATTCCTTTATCTTGCTCCGGATGGAAGCACCTTGTTTGTCGACGGGGCGAAGATGACTCCCGAAGTTGAAGCCTATCTCAAGGATGCCGGTGTGGCTGTCGCTCCCTATGATGCCGTACTTTCCTCGCTGGCAGCTCTGCCTAAGGACGTGACGGTTCTTCTCAGCGGAAGCCGAGCTTCGGGTGCGATTGCTCATGTCCTCGAAGGCCGCTATGTGAAGGGGAATTCTCCCGTGGCTCTTCCGAAGGCTGTCAAAAACGATGTCCAGATTGCCGGAATACGTCAGGCACATCTTCGCGACGGTGTTGCTATGGTGCGTTCGTTTATGGAGATTGAAAAGGTGGTCGAGTCTGGCGAGAAGCTGACTGAAATGGGTGTAGCGGATATTCTGCTGAAACATCGCGGTAAGGGCGAACTGTTCTTTGATCTCAGCTTTGAGAGCATCTGCGGTTTCGGTCCGAACGGTGCTATTGTCCACTACACGGCTACGCCTGAAAGCGACTCTGTGATCACTAAGGGCAATCTGTTGCTTATCGACTCAGGTGCGAATTATCTGGACGGCACTACCGACATAACACGGACTATCGCCATAGGAGAACCGACAGCTGATATGCGCCATGACTTCACTCTCGTGATGAAAGGCCATATAGCCATCGCTACCTCAATCTTCCCCGAGGGAACTCGCGGAGCTCAGCTTGATGCGCTCGCCCGCATGCCGCTCTGGAAGGAAGGAAAGAGCTATCTCCACGGCACCGGTCACGGTGTAGGTCATTTCCTTAACGTGCATGAAGGACCGCAGAGCATCCGACTGAACGATACTCTCGCACCGCTTACGCCGGGCATGCTCACTTCAAATGAACCCGGTGTGTATCTTGCGGACCGCTATGGCATACGTTGTGAGAACCTCGTGCTCACAATTCCTTACGAAGAGACAGAATTCGGCAAGTTCTATGCCTTCGAGACAATAACGCTTTGTCCGTTTGACCGCAGTCTGTTTGATGTCTCAATCATGTCGGACGAGGAGATTGAGTGGGTTGACAACTATCACCACACAGTCTACGACCGCCTTGCTCCGCTTATGACGGAAGAAGAGCGCGCATGGCTCGCAGCCGCAACCAGACCGCTTGACCGTTAATCCGTCTAAGCCCGATAGTGGAGCCAGCATTCGGCGCTCCACTGATGTTTAACTTTTATAGATTATTAAAAATGGCCTTGATAATTCCAGTCAGAGGTTTTACGCCTGAAATCGGACCAGACACTTTCCTTGCCGAGAATGCTACGGTTGTCGGTGATGTGGTCATGGGTAGCGAGTGCAGCGTGTGGTTCAATACCGTTATCCGTGGAGATGTCAACTCGATCCGTATCGGCAATCGTGTGAACATTCAGGATGGTTCGGTCCTCCACACGCTATATAAGAAATCGACAATCGAGATTGGCAATGATGTTTCTATCGGACACAATGTGACCATTCATGGCGCAAAAATCCATGATTATGCCCTTATAGGTATGGGTGCTGTTGTGATGGATGATGCCGAAGTCGGAGAAAACGCCCTTGTCGCTGCCGGCTCGGTTGTGCTTTCACGCACTAAAATCGGTCCGAATGAACTTTGGGGCGGTGCTCCTGCCAAGTTCATAAAGATGGTCGATCCTGAAACATCACGTGAGCTCAATAAGAAGATTGCACATAACTATCTCAGGTATTCACGGTGGTACACCGATCCTGATGCCCAAACAGATTTTTAATCTTCCTATTGTGAGTATAAAAAAAAATGTCTACCTTTGTCCCCGTCTAAGTCGCGTAGGCGACCGTCAGGGACACGGGTAGATATTTTTTTGTGATGTGAATCACATTTGGTTTTACAGAGTATTGCCCGACAGTCATTGATGACAGACGAAATATAAATTTGCCCGGATGGCGGAATCGGTAGACGCGACGGTCTCAAACACCGTTGGAGCAATCCATCCCGGTTCGATCCCGGGTCCGGGTACGGATAACGACTGTTAATCATTTGATTTTCAGTCGTTATTTCTTTTATGATGTCTACTAAAAGTGTACTGTTAGCGAAAAATAGCACTATATTTGCTATACTCCAGCCATGAATTTTACTATAACCTTTTAGTCGCGTAAAAACCGAGATACGGCCACGGCTATCCATTATGATGTCAGTATGAATAGCCGTGGCTTTTTGTGTTAAGCGATATTGAAATTTTTTAAATAAAATCAAAATTAGAATTTTCACATATTTATAAATGTAGTTTCAATTATTTTATATAATTTTGCATTGAAAATTCGATTATATTGTTTCCAGTCTGAATACCTGAAATATTTAGTGGAAATAACATTCCTCGTCATATGACAGCCGAAAGCCTATTTATAAGTTTTCGGCTTTGATTTGGAATGTACTTATTGAAAATCTTTGGTTAGGACATTATTAATTGTCTTCTTGTAGATACACAATACATAACATTTATAATATCGCAAATATTACGAATTAATTGCTTATTTAATTTTATTAACCACCAATGAAAAAAACAATTAGCAAATCATTAGTAACGCTGATTGTGCTGTTTCTGACGGTCTTTTCCTCTTCAGGCGCGAGCGTCCCGCTTGAATGGACTGTCAATCCGGCTGATTATCGTTATGACATGAGCCTCTATTTTAATGTGGCTTTTGCGACAAACGGACAACAAGTGAATCTCTCGGACTATGAGGTCGCTTCTTTTGTCGGTGATGAATGTCGAGGAGTGGCAGAGTCCATATCCGGCGTAGAGAATTGCCTCTATATGCGCATACGTAGTAATACGGAACGAGGAGAGGCGGTTTCATTTAAAATTAGAGATAAACAGACCGGCGATGTGACCGATATTGAAGATGTGTCCGTCACATTTGAATCGAATAAAGCCATTGGCCTTCCATCTTCACCTTATAATATATCAATCGTAAAATATTTTGATGTAAGTATCACGGCTGCTTCCGGCGGTTCGGTGAATATAGATGGGGGAAGATACCCGGAGGGATCAAAAGTGGAAATTTCCGCTATCCCGGACGCATATTATAAATTTGTAAAGTGGAGTGATGATGTTACGGAGCAGACTCGTACAATCACTGTTGATAGAGATATCATATTGGAAGCTTCTTTTGAAGTTAATACCTATACTTTAAAATATATTGTAGATGGAGAAGAATACAGTTCATATCAGATTGGATATGGTTCTTCAATAACTCCGGAAGTAGCTCCCGAAAAAGAGGGTTACACGTTCTCTGGCTGGCTGGGTCTCCCCGAAACTATGCCGGGATCAGACGTTACCGTCACCGGCACGTTCACCGTCAATACCTACCACCTTATCTACATGTTGGACGGCGCGGAATACAAGCGCCTTGAAGTCGCCTATGGTGAAAAGCTTACCGCCGAGGCCGCCCCTGAAAAGGAAGGCCACACGTTCTCAGGCTGGGAAGGTCTCCCTGAAACTATGCCCGCGTCGGACGTAACCGTCACTGGATCATTCACAGCGGACACCTATACCCTTACTTATGTTGTAGACGGCGAGGTTTACAAGACTTTCCAGTTCGCCTATGGTGAGAAACTGACCGCCGAGGCCGCCCCAGAAAAGGAAGGTCACACGTTCTCGGGCTGGGAAGGCTTACCCGAAACTATGCCCGCGTCTGAAGTTACCGTCACCGGCACGTTCACCGTCAATACCTACCACCTTATCTACATGTTGGACGGCGCGGAATATAAGCGCCTTGAAGTCGCCTATGGTGAGAAATTGACTGCCGAGGCCGCCCCTGAAAAGGAAGGCCACACGTTCTCAGGCTGGGAAGGTCTCCCTGAAACTATGCCCGCGTCAGATGTCACCGTCACTGGATCATTCACAGCGGACACCTACACCCTTATCTATATGTTGGATGGTGAGGAGTATAAGAGTGTAAAGGTTGCCTTCGGTGAAAAGCTTACCGCCGAGGCCGCCCCTGAAAAAGAGGGTCACACGTTCTCAGGCTGGGAAGGCTTACCCGAAACAATGCCCGCGTCTGACGTAACCGTTACCGGCACGTTCACCGTCAACACTTACAATCTTATTTACATTGTAGACGGAGAAGAGTACAAGCGCTTCGAAATCGCCTATGGCGAAAAGCTGACCGCCGAGGCTGCTCCTGAAAAGGAAGGTCACACGTTCTCGGGCTGGGAAGGCTTACCCGAAACCATGCCCGCATCGGACGTTACGGTCACCGGCAAGTTCACTGTCAACACCTACAACCTTATCTATATGGTAGACGGTGAAGAGTACAAGCGCCTTGAAGTGGCCTATGGCGAAAAGCTGACTGCCGAGGCCGCCCCCGAAAAGGACGGTTACACATTCTCGGGCTGGCAGGGTCTTCCTGAAACTATGCCGGCATCAGATGTCACCGTCACTGGCTCATTCTCGACCAACAGCTACACCCTTACTTATGTTGTAGACGGCGAGGTTTACAAGACTTTCCAGTTCGGTTTCGGCGAAAAGCTGACCGCCGAGGCTGCTCCTGAAAAGGAAGGTCACACGTTCTCAGGCTGGGAAGGCTTACCCGAAACAATGCCCGCATCGGACGTTACGGTCACCGGCAAGTTCACCGTCAACACCTACAACCTTATCTATATGGTAGATGGTGAAGAGTACAAGCGTCTTGAAGTGGCCTATGGTGAAAAGCTTACCGCTGAGGCTGCTCCGGTCAAGGACGGTTACACGTTCTCAGGCTGGCAGGGTCTTCCTGAAACGATGCCGGCATCAGATGTCACTGTGACTGGTTCATTCTCGACCAACAGCTACACCCTTACTTATGTTGTAGACGGCGAGGTTTACAAGACTTTCCAGTTCGCCTTCGGTGAAAAGCTTACCGCCGAGGCCGCTCCTGAAAAAGAAGGTCACACGTTCTCCGGCTGGGAAGGTTTACCCGAAACCATGCCCGCATCGGACGTTACGGTCACCGGCACGTTCACCGTCAACACCTACAACCTTATCTATATGGTAGACGGTGAAGAGTACAAGCGTCTTGAAGTGGCCTATGGTGAAAAGCTTACCGCCGAGGCCGCACCTGAAAAGGAAGGTTACACATTCTCAGGCTGGCAGGGTCTCCCCGAAACGATGCCGGCATCAGATGTCACTGTGACTGGTTCATTCTCGACCAACAGCTACACCCTTACTTATGTTGTAGACGGCGAGGTTTACAAGACTTTCCAGTTCGCCTTCGGTGAAAAGTTGACAGCCGAGGTTGCTCCTGAAAAAGAAGGTCACACGTTCTCCGGCTGGGAAGGCTTACCCGAAACAATGCCCGCATCGGACGTTACGGTCACCGGCAAGTTCATCGTCAACACCTACAATCTTATTTACATGGTAGATGGTGAAGAGTACAAGCGCTTCGAAATCGCCTATGGTGAAAAGCTTACCGCCGAGGCCGCACCTGAAAAGGAAGGTCACACGTTCTCGGGTTGGGAAGGCTTACCCGAAACTATGCCCGCATCGGATGTAACCGTTACCGGCACGTTCACCGTCAACACCTACACCCTTATTTACATGTTGGACGGTGAAACCTATAAGAGTGTTCAGATTGAATATGGTTCAAAGGTTAATCCCGAGGCCGCCCCTGAAAAAGAGGGTCACACGTTCTCAGGCTGGGAAGGCTTACCCGAAACGATGCCTGCATCAGATATTACCGTAAACGGTAAGTATGCAATCAACAGCTATGTCCTCACATATATGGTTGATGATGAGGTGTATGTTTCTATGGAAGTTGAATACGGCGCAAGGATAACTCCGGAAGACGCTCCGGAGAAAGAAGGCCACACATTCTCAGGATGGGATGGTCTGCCTGACACAATGCCGTCTCACGATGTTACTGTCAACGCTTACTACATCGCCAACTATTATAAGTTGACCGCTTATATTGACGGTGAAGTATACTTCGAGACAGAACTTTTGATGGGAGCATCGGTTGAAATCCCGGAACCTCAATTCCCCTCAGGAAAAATTTTCAATGGATGGATTGAAGAAGTGCCGGAAACAATGCCTGCACATGATGTGGAGATTCATGGTACTACATCTGTTTTCTCTACTCTGACAAATATATTTGTAGACGAAAACGCACTGTTGACCGTATATAATCTTAAAGGCATGCTGGTTCTTAAAGATGTGACCATCCGCGAGGCCAGTCAGAAGCTTTCGAAGGGAATATATATCATCAACGGTAAGAAAATCCTGATAAAATAAGAAACAAATAAACCAAATTCACAAATAAATAACCATCGTTTATGCTTAAACCTATAATCCGGATGCTTGCTTTTGCCACCTGTATATTTTATCCGGGGCTGGCAAATGGAGGCATACTGACAGCAGAGGAAGCGAAAGAGGTGGCTACCGATTTTTTCCAGAATGCAGACGTTTCACGTCTTGCAGATGTCGGTTCGCTGGAACTGGTATATGTAGAGAAAGTCGACACTACTCCTCGTTACTACATCTTCAATGCTACAGACAAAAAAGGCTTTATTATTGTATCGGCCGATGATACCGCACTGCCGGTGATGGCCTATTCCACAACTTCAGCATGGCTTCCACAAGCCATGCCTGAAGCTGCGGAACGCTTGCTCGAAACTCCGGCTTCAGTGCTGAAGTCAAGTTCGAGAAGGAGTCCGGGCCGAGTTTCGCGGAGTGGCCGGAAACTGCTCAACACTCCTACGTGGAGTCAGGAAGCACCTTTTAACAGCAAGATACCTAACCGTCCGCTCGTCGGATGTGTCGGAACTGCTTTGGCTGAAATTCTGAAATATCACCAATATCCTGTCAACCGTCCGTCATCTCTTGTAAAAGAAGGTGAAACAGCGACATATGACTGGAGCAACATGCGCAACGACAACTACCGCAACGGATATAACGCTGTTGAGGGTGATGCAGTCGGCACATTGGTCGCTGATGCGGCAATCGCAATCGGCACTGATTTCGGAATGTCAAGTTCAAGCGCATTCGAAGTGAAGGTTCCCTCGGCCTTGATCACCATGTTCGGTTATGATGCCGGAGTCTCATATAAAAAGGGAAGCGAGATGGATCGTGATTCATGGGACGCGCTTATCGTAAACGAGATTGATGAAAACCGTCCTGTGCTCTATTGCGGTCAGGACGTATCTGCCGGCCATGCTTTCGTGTGTGACGGATATGAAATGATGGGTCCCACGGTCTATCTCCATATCAACTGGGGATGGGCAGGTGGTGCCGATGGCTTCTATGCCTCCGACGCACTTAACCCTACGATGAGCAAAACCTATAATTTCAATAATCTGACGACTGTCGTATATAACATCAAGCCGGCGAGCTCATCGGCAGAATGGTCGCCAATCCATCTGACAAGCGATGAAAATCAGGTCGGAATGACGATGGATGTTACCGATATCCAGCCGGGAACGACGTTTAAAGTGAGAGCAGGTGCATTGAAAAATATATCAAACAATAATTTTTCAGGCTCAATCTCACTCGGACTTTTCTCAGCCGACGGAACATTCAAACGACTTCTCTGCGATGGAAAAAATTTCGGGCTTTCGTCATTGAACATCCTGAAATATACAGATATCTCATGCACTGTTCCTGCCGATGCAGTGATAGATGACGGCGATGTAATCCGTCTGGTTACGAAAGACAATACATCTTCCACATGGCTACCTGTCGCCAATGACCTCATCACTCTTGGTGAAGCCCGTGCCAAAGGAAACAACATCTCCTATTTCAACATCAGCTTTCCTGCTGCTGTCGAGGGTGCGGAAATTACCTATACCGAGCCTCGCGTGATTAAAGGACGTGATTTCTCGTTCAAGGTAGTCCCGACATCTCCCGAGGATGTGGTGACGGTCAAGGCCAACGGATTCATTCTTACTCCGAACGGCAACGCGTATAACCTCAGCAATGTTACAGCTGACCAGACTATAACTGTGATCGTACAGAATGCCGCCGACGTTGTGTCGAAGCGCACACTGTGGGTTCAGGCCGGCAAGCTGTCACAGCTGATAAACGATACAGAGGCCGGTACTGTGACCGACCTTACCCTCTATGGCACAATCGATGCGACAGACTTCACGTTCATGCGTGACCGCATGAAACTGTCGAGACTTGACATTTCTGGTGTAAGTATCAAAGCCAACGGTGCCAATCCGGCAAATGCAATTCCTGCAAAGGCATTCAGCAAGTGTGGTAATCTGCGCCAGATTGTATTGCCTAAAAACATCAATACTTTCAAGAGCGGCTGTTTCAGCTATTCCGGTCTCACATCTATAGAGATTCCGGCTTCGGTGGCAACTTATGAATACAACATATTCCTCGGTTGTGGAAGCCTTCGTGAAGTGACAGTTCGCCGTTCAGCTGCTGCATGGGTCAACTGGTGTGTGTTCCAAGGTACACCAAAAGCAAAGCTAATTGTCCCCGTAGGCGCTACTGCCGCATATCGTAACAAGGATTACTGGAAGGATTTCAAGGAAATTGAGGAACAGAATCCCGTTGCCGACAGCCAGTATACCGTAACCATACAGGATGCGGCAGGTATCAAATTCACCGCGATGACTGAATCGACGGAGGTAGCTCCCGGTTCTCAATATGAATTCAAAGTGGACACTGATGATTCATTCGGTGACGCGACTGTGGAGCTCTATGCCAACAATACACGTCTTTATCCCGGTGAAAACGGTCTCTATAAGGCAACAATCAACAGCAACACCCTGATCCACGCTAATTTCCGTCAGCCTGAGGCAACTTGGCCCGACTCTCCGTGGAAAATAACCGGTGCAGCCGGCGGTGTCGGTCTTGTGACTGATGTTGTGAATGTAGTGCCCGGAAAATCGTTTACGATCCGTGCGAACGCGCTTGGAATTCCTTCGGAAAATGCCGATCAGTTCTACTGTGTCGCACTCACTGATAAGGACGGCGGTGTCAAGGAGATCATATCGCCTGTCATCTATAACAGTATTTACAATTATGGCAACCAGCCATGTAATTTCGTCTGTCAGGTAAAGGATGCGACTGTGCGCGAGGGTAACCTAATCCGTGTCGTTTCGTCTCTCGACAAGAAAAAATGGAGTCTTGTCAATGCTGCGAACGATACTATTGCCGACCGCATCAGTGCCATTGGCAACCGTGTGGTATACTATAATATAAATATGCCACAGAAGGTTGAGGGTGCTTCCATACAAGGGGGAGCCACTCAGGTGGTGAGAGGTATGCCGTTCTCTCTTAAAGTTACTCCTGTCTCGGTAGATGACCGTGTAACAGTGTCGGTAAACGGAATAAACAAGGTTGTTGATGCTGCAATCGCAAATATTTCCATTCCTGCCGTTGTCGAGGATCTTGAGATAAATATACAGGTCAATCCGAAGGGCTCGAATGCCTATACTGTTGTCAATGTGAAGGAAGGAGAACTCGATGCCAAGATCGCACAGTGCCCGGCACGTCTTAAGGTGATTGGAGTGATGAGATCAGAGGATTTCGACGCATTCCGTAAACATGCCGCAACAATTGTAGATCTTGACCTTGCCGATGTGACAATAAAAGGCGCAGGGGACCTTGCAAACGCAATTCCGTCGAAGGCTTTCGCTTCGACAGGCTTTGTACAGACTGCGTTGAAGACAATCATTCTTCCGACAAATCTTGTAAACATAGAAGAGAATGCTTTCTACCGCTGTGTCAGCCTCTCGGAGGTCACAATTCCCGCATCTGTCACCTACGTCGGAGACAATGCGTTCTCATCGTGTGCCAGATTGTCGAAGATTGTCACTTTGGCCACAGCGCCTCCGGCCACAGGATATATGAGTCCGTTTCCTGCAAACACCGCCAATATCACACTTGAGGTGCCAAAGGGTGCTGAAAGCCACTACAGCGCAGCAACATTCTGGAATGAGCTCAATATGTCGACATCTAAGGTTTACTACAACATCCAGATTGATCCGGAACGTTCGTTCAACTACAACACATATTATCAGCTCACCAAGATTGATGTCTCAAAAGGTGCTCAAAAGGTGACCATCGGACTTCCCAACTTTGCTCCCACATCATATAAGGACAATCCCACCTATCGTCCCGGGATAGCCTTCAAATTATATGACAACGACAAAGATGTCACAACAACAACTCCTTATCTGTATGATGGCCAGCACTCTGTTGTACTTGATCCGGATCCCTTCTATAAGCCCGGAAGTGCCAAGTATCCCCAGGACCACATAATCAGAGTAGTATTCCACTATCCGATTGAAATAAATTGTCCAGCCGGCATCAAGGCCGAGTTTGTGGATCTGAACGAGAGCAATATCTGGAGAAACGCAGATATGAGCCTCTTCATAAAAGACTCCCAATCTCGTCCCAACCTTTTTAAAGAAGGTGAGAACTACAAGTTCAAAGTGATTTCAGAGGCCACAGGCATTGAGGCTAAGGTGAAATGTGTGAGCCACGTATTGACAAAGTTCGGAGACAAACCGGAATTTACCGATATTGAGACCATACTCACGCCAGATGAAAACGGTGTCTATACAATCAGCAACCTGCAGGGTTCAATCAAGATTGACATTACAGCATCAATCGTTGTAAGCGAAGGTTCAATGATTTCGTCAGGTGAACTTGGACTCGTCAGCGAGGAGGAAGCTAAAAACATCACCAACATAGGTGTCAGCGGAGAGCTTGATAATGCCGCTTTCACTGAGATACGTGATAAGTTCAAGTCGCTTGAGACACTCAACCTCTCTGAATTGACGAATGAGGAGATTCCTGCAAATGCCTTCCTTGACATGAGCAGTCTGAAGAGTGTGGTAATACCTGAAAATGTTGTCACCATCGGTTCGGGAGCTTTTGCCGGATGTGAGAATCTTGAATCTGTAACCCTCCCGGGCGTAGAGGCTATCGGCGACGGAGCATTTGACGGTTGCAGCAATCTTACGAGCATCACCATGCTTGGCAAGTCGGCTGACAACTCTGCTGAAGCCGTTTCACGCGCTCCTCGTAAAGCACGGCTTACAGAGGATGCCTTCAGGGGAATAAATCCCAACTGTCTTATCTACATTCCTGAAGACAGTGGCATCGAACTTGGAACAATGCGTAACGTCATTGTAAATCAGGGAAGTTCACGTGTGGCCGATACCGATATCGTGCTTGAACAGGGTTATCCTTTCAATGCGCCGGCAAGCTTCAGCCTTGGAGCAAACAGTATTTCTATAACGATTGACATCCCCGGCAGCATCAGCGACGACAATGACGGCTGGAAGGGTGTGATACTTCCGTTCGCTCCTGATTCTGTGGCTTATGGCGAAGAGTTTGTTCCGCGTGGAGAAAAGGTGCTCAATCTCCTTACACTCAACAGCGAGGAAGGCGATACATTTACCTCTGCCGACAGCATCGTTGCCAATCGTCCTTATCTGGCTAACCTCCATGCTCCGTTTGCAACAGTTCCGGTGACATTCATTGCACGTGGAAAATCTGCGGACTCTGAGATTGTCTATGATGTCAACTATACGCCTCTCGCAGAGGAAATGAGCGTCAATGGCCGTGGTCTCACTCTCTATGGCGCCTATGGTGCGGATAATGATAAGTCGGATGTCTATGTGCTCGATGAAAACGGCGTGGCATTCCGTCGTGCTGCCACCGACAGCGTAGCCGTCACTCCGTTCTCTGTGTTTGTATGTCCGTCAGAAACACAGCTGCCTGATTCTGTGGCTGTAGGTTCACATCCGCTGTGGGTGTTCAATCCTGCTCCTGCAAACGATAACGGATTTAAACTTTATCGTTCGGGTTCTGTCGAACTCCTTTCTGAAACAGCCGGTTCGACCATATATTATACGGTCGATGGATCTGATCCTGCAAGCAGCGAGACAAGAATCGCTTATGATGCGCCATTCTCACTTGAAAGTGACACACTCTCGATCAATGCGGTTGCCGAGTATAAAGGATATCTTTCGGATGCGGTGAACATGGTCTACGAACTGAGAAAGACCAATGTCAACTACAGTCTTGAGGACGGCTGGAACTGGATTTCACACAATGTGGAGAATGAAATACCTGTTGAGTCGATAATCTCTGACAATGTTGACCGTGTTGTTTCCCAGACGGAAGAAGCAATCCGCGATCCCCAGTTTGGAGTTGTCGGTAATCTCAATTCGCTGAATCCGCTTGAAGCATACAAGGTGTTTACTGTAGGCGGAAACAGCGATCAGGCTGTGAGCGGAGTTTCGTTTGACCCATCTGTGCCCGTAGCTCTCAAAAAGGGCTGGAACTGGATCGGTTGTCCGATGGAGAACAGTTGTATCACCGTTGCTGATGCCTTTGTCAATCTTGAAGCTGAGGAAGGCGACATGATTGTCGGACGCGAGGGCTTCGCTCAGGCTGACACCGACGGCAATTGGATCGGAGATCTCCAGCAGCTTGCGCTCGGACAGGGCTATATGTATCTCAGCGGAAGTGTGAAAGAGTTTAACTACAACGCAGTTCCGTCACACAGCGAAGTCAGAAAGAACATTGTCCGCGAAAACACCAAGGCTACATGGACTATCGAAAGCAGCAAATATCCTTCGGTAATGCCTATAACCTCACATATCGTTAAAGACGGAGGCATTATGGCCGCTGACGGAGAGTTTGAAATCGGAGCTTTCTGTGGCGATGAGTGCCGCGGTATAGGCGTATGTGTCGAAGGATGGACCATGATCAGTGTATTCGGTAATCCCGGCGATGAAATCAGTTTCCGCATCCTGTCGACCGATTCACACAGTGAGCATGCGTTGCCTCAGACATTGACATTCACGGAATCGCCTGTCGGTTCTCTCAAGTCTCCGTTTGTGTTTAATGCTTCGGCAACCTCGGCTATCGAGACTGTAGATAATGGAGCCGTAAAGGTCATCGTCGAAAATGGAAATATTGAGATTTCAGGGGACACTCAGTCGGTAGAGCTTGTCGAAGTTTATGACATCGCAGGTGTGAAGGAAGCAGCCGCGACAAATGCCGATAAGCTGAAGTTTGAGAATCTGAAGACAGGTGTCCATATCGTAGTGATATACACCGCTGACGGACACATCAGCCGGAAAGTGGAAGTAAAATAAATTTCATTTTCCGTCCTCTATATAAAATGCCACTTCAATCGATTGAAGTGGCATTTTCTATAGAGGACGCTTCTATTGCAAAGATTTCCCTCCGGCTGTTGTCATATTTTATGCGAAACCGAAATTATGATATTACAAGCCGTAAAATATATAATTGAGCATTGAAAAAAGCTGGAAAAGAACGAAAGGGAAAATAAAATTTCTTCCCTTCTTTTCCCTTTTGTCTTTCTCCAATTAGACCTTAGACCAACAATAAACAACACCCAATCTTACATTTTTGGGTGTAAAATTGGGTGTTAATCTTGTAAATCACTGAAAATCAGTGTTGATTGTGGAGCTGGAGGGATTTGAACCCTCGTCCAAACGCGGAACTAATGAGCTTTCTACGTGCGTAGTTTCAAGTTGGTTTTCGAGTTGCGGCAGGCCTGAAACTACCAACCGCGACCTTATCCTCTAAATTTTCGGAAGCCTTCCGAGGCTGTCAGCTTCCTATTTCCGATTTACCAGCACCGCCTTGTCGATTAGTCTCGGAAAAAGGACAATCGGGCGATGTCTTGTCGCTGCAACTGTTGCGGCGATTAAGCGTAATCTACTGTACTTCGATTAGGCAGCAAGAGCGTAGTTATTTTCGCCATTTAAATTGTTCGAAGCCTGATATTAAAGAGCGTAGACCTCAAAGCTCTGCACGCTTACCCACCACTTCTACACGCTGTCAAAACCGGTCAGCCCCGATAGTATGTAGCTTTAATGAGCTAAGGAGTACAAAATTACGCCATCTCATAGAAATAAGCAAGGCTCTTAACATAGATTAACTGTGCGTCTATCAAAATCAGTCGAAATCAGACAGGGTAGGGCGGTCTGCATTTCGCAACTCTTCGATTATTTGACGACTCAGACGCGACTGTTCCCGCCATTTTATAATTCCTAATATCGTACCGATAACTAATCCGACCACGAATCCAGTTGTTATCGCAGTATCTGTCTTGTATATAATTTCTACTAACATCGACAATATAACCCCGGAGCCGATTGTCACAGACAATATTCTGAGGCGCCGCATACGAAACTTTAGATTGATGGCGTTTTCCAATGCTTGCAAGACAGGAAGCGACATATAATCTGCTTTCATAATATAGTTGCGAATCCAAATGTTCCCACAGACCATTATTACGCCGAATAGCGCATAACATATGGCTATCCATAATGGAAAGTTAAGCACTGTAACCACGAGAGGCGCCAATATGGGCAAGACACAGCTTACGACAATGCCTCTCTGAAATGTTTTTGCAAGTTGTTGCTTGTAGTTAACGGCTTTCCCTGCGGCCAGCTGATGTGCTAACCGGGCATTATTGTCTTCGAGTTTGTCGACCCGCAGACGTAGTTCTTGCCACTGAGTCTTTAATTCGTCGATATTCATATTTCCGTTTGATGGCTTTTGGCTGCCATCTCTGATAATTTCTGTTTAATACGATGTATGCGCACGGCAATATTCCCGGAGGACAAGCCTGTGACGGCAGCGATTTCATCATAGCTACGCTCGTCGAGCCACATAGTTATGATGGCTTTTTCAATTGGGCCGAGATGTGATATCAGCTGCTGGAGTAATTGCCATTGCTCGATTTTTTGAGCGCCGGAGCTATCATCGATAGGCTCTGCAACAAGATTCTCAAGACTGGTAGAGGAGGCATACTTCTGATTTCGTCTATGCCATGTTATGCAGGTGTTGATGGCTGTTCGATAAATCCACGTGGATAGTTTTGCTTCGCCACGGAAGCTGTCAAGCCCTTGCCATAAATTTATCAGCACCTCTTGATACAAATCGTCGAACGACGCATATGGCGACACATATATATAGCAGACCTTTGCTATGACTTCTTTATAAGAAGCGGTCATAGCGATGAAACGAGTTTCTTTGTCGGTCATTCGATCTGCCATAGCATACTACAGGTTTTGAAGCAATACAGATATATGACGCAGAGCAAAGCTAAAAATTACATAGATGCAGAAATTTCTCTTTTAACGACGCGCTATTTTGGCAGTCTTTATTTGTTTTATAATATGTATTATGTTAAATAGATGAGTTGGGATTTAACTACTGCTCTCTTCTTGAGTAGCTTTTACCTTATACTTTTTCCTGAACGGAGTATTGCGAAATGCGCTGATTTGTGCAAACTGCAAACGCCAAGTCAGTTTTGTCTGCAGGAACAGCCTCTGGCAGACGATGATGTATGGATACACGGTCGGGAATAATCGCCCGGCCCGACGGCTTGCGTTTACAGCCTTTGTGCCTTCGGTATTTAAGTTTGTGCCGGCAATGCTTCCTCAGTCCTTACGTTTCATCTGCGCATATTATCTGACATATACGTTCATGGCTGATTCTCAGCCCTTCAAGGCGGAGGTGGCCTGAAATCTGCCTTGGCGACCAGTCCTCCTCGCGTAACAGCCACAAGGCTTTTGTGAATAATCTACCGAGGGGTGTGTCGGTTTGTGCAGATGCGTTCCCGCCGCCATGTCTATTTCCAGTGTTTCCCGCGGCTGCATTTTGAATCTTCAGATGTCCTATCAAAAGGCATAATCACTTCTTAAGAAGCTACGTCGTCGAGCCGCCTATGTTGGACAAATTAAGGTGGAACAGTGGATTTTTTGATGTTCTTGTAATTTTTACACAGTTTAGCGTATGGGAATTTTCGTGTTTAAATACCCCTAAGTGTGTTGTAATTATTTAAAATAAAGATATATAGATGGTATTTAACCTCAGATAATCGAAACACGACACCTCTCCAGAATGTTCTATTTGTAAAATAATTGTCAATAGTACACAGATTTTGAAATTTGGCGTTGTGAAGTCGAAATAGGCCGCACTGATTTAAGATTTCGAACACGATTCACAAACACAAACAGCGGCTTAGGCAGGATAATTTGCAGTTGAATATCGGAAATTTAAATCCCTACAAATTCGGCAATTTATTATTGTAAATCACAAATGTGCATAGCAGTGCGTTTTTGCGAATCAGCTGGACGCGAATCCCCAGCACTGGTGCGTTTGCAATTCGCAACAACCCGTCTATTTTAGCAATAAACACATATTAACGTTTTACACACTCGGCTAAAACCCAGCCAAATACATACAAAATCCATAGTATTAGTTTAACTATATGTATCAAATGCACCCGGAAGGGCGATCGCCCGATTGCGGTAGACATATATAGCTGATTTTAACACTAATAGCAGATATAATCTATATTTATACAATAGATAAATTCACCCTTATTCTGCACCCTACCCCATTATTGCCGGATATCTCTTACGACTCAAAATGGCACAATTGCACATTGCAAACACCCTTTAGTTATAATTGTAAATACATATTCACAGCATAAAATTTGCATTTATCAATTTTAGTTTTTACATTTGCATCGTCAAATTCACGCTCAATTCTCTAAAAATATGGCCGAAGACGCAACCGTTATAGGTAGATTGAAAAGTTTTATAGATTATCTTGGCTACAGCAATTCCCAGTTTGCTGATAAGGCAGGCATACCTCGCCCAACTTTATCGCAGCTTGTTCATGGACGCAACAAATCAGTAAGCGACACTCTCCTGAGAAAGCTATACGAGAGCTTTCCCCAGCTAAACATTACATGGCTGCTATTTGGCCAAGGAGATATGCTGAGCTCATCAAATTTTGAAATCTCAGAGCGTCAAGATCCGCAAAACAAAGCGTATACAGACAGTCAAATTTCTGATTCCCAACAATCAGAAATACTCTTGCCGGGATTTGACGAAGATTATTTCGGCGTTGAATCTATGATAGAACCTCTTTCAAGTGCACAATATTCGGAAAAAAACGCCGTCCGAAACGAAATAGACCGTCTACAGCAACCAATTGAGCCAGCGCGAAGCGCGTCTGCTCCGGAGGAAAGGAAGCGAACACAAGCCGATTTATTCAACGATATTGTTATGCCTCTGCAAATGCCATCTTCGAGCAATAGCGAATCCGCAAATGGCAATCCCGATGTGAAAGATGGAAAACGCATAAAGTCCATTATTGTCCTGTATACCGACAGCAGTTTCGAGGTGTTTTCTTCCGATAAATGATATTGGCAAACTGAATCTTTCTGTTGCGTGTAACAATAGGGCTTCATTTAACGTCATATAATATGAGGAGTGCGAATATGCTCTTCATATATATATTCTAAACGTTATAAATCTAATATGAATAAGTGCTTGATTCTGGCATTTGCACTTGCAGCATACAATGTTACCCAGGCAAGAGAAATAAAGGGCCTAATTGCTGTTGAAAATGACACAACAGCGTTGCCGGGAGTATTATGCAGGTTGTATTCTGGAGATATGCTCGTTCAGAAGTCGGTCAGCGACCATTCGGGGGCTTTTACAATCGCCACCGAAAAGAATGATGAGGTGATTCTTCGTTTTTCATTAGCCGGATTCAGCGAAACGGAAATATTGATTGCTCCGGGAACAAAAAACCTCGACTTAGGACAGGTTTTGCTCACTGAAAGCATCAATCTCGATGAGCTTACTGTTACGTCCAAATCGCAATACAATGTGCGTGGCCGAACCATCGTATATCCTGCGTCATCGGATATAAAAGCGTCGTCTACAGCCATAAGCCTGTTTGAGAAGCTACCACTCCCGGGATTGGAAACAAACGTTATCAATCGCACGTTAAGCGTGGACGGAGCCACGCCAATGATTCTGGTCAACGGGGTGCCCTCCTCTATTTCCGATCTGAATTCAATACCTCCAGCAGATATCGAGAAAGTGGAATTTTCCCGTATTACTCCCGCTCGATATGCAGACCGTGGTTGCAGCGGATTTCTTAGCGTCACGTTGCGCCGACGTACTGACGGTGGCACGTTCTATGGCTGGACGAGAGGCTGCCCGACCACCGGGTTTTTAGATGCTGATATAAAGGCCTCGTATCATCAGGGTGAGTCGCAATTCTCTCTATCTTACAATCCGTCATGGCGCAATTATCAAGACGTGTATGACGTCACAGAGCAATCATTTGTAGGGAATGATTGTAAGGTCAATCTTATCGAAAAGGACCGTAATCCGTTCAACTATCTGATGAATCCCATATCATTCAAATACAACTTCACCCCGAACAAGTCCACATTATTTTCGGCAACACTAAACGCGGCAATATCATCAAGCAAGCGACGGTATACAGGCACCACCATCGACACACAGATTGGCGAATATAATACACTAATGCTGGCCAAAAGCGCGCAGCTCTCACCATCGCTTGACTTGTTTTTCCGCCACGATTTCAACGACCGAAACACGCTCGAGATACAGGCAGTTGGAACACTGTCTTCAGATGACTACAGACGCGACAATAAGTATGTCTACGATGCCGAATCGACTGAAGAATATATTATGAATGTAGATAATCGGAGGCGCTCTCTTATTACAGAAGCGAATTTCACTCATTCTTTCAATGATGCCACATCTCTTTCGGCCGGATACCAGAACACCGTATCGCACAGTCGAAATCAATATATTTCTTCTGATTATGCTCCGGTGCTTACGGAGAACAACAATTATATATATGCCCGACTCGGACATCAGTTCAACAAGGTATATGTATCTCTATCGAGCGGTTTAAAAATGTTTTGGGTAAAAAACGACTTGAACAAAAGGAGTTTTATTCGTAATATCAGCCAGGCGCAGGCGAGTTGGACCATCAACAACAAATGGAGCCTGCAGGCCGCATTCAGATACTCACCGTCGATACCCGGAATCTCCTCGTTGACAGACCACCCTCAGCAGACGTCGCCATACCTTGTGTCCAACGGTAATCCCAACCTTAAAGTATCTGAATACTACAATTATCAGCTATTAGGATCATACACACATAAAAAGCTAAGCACAACACTTATGCTTTCGTGCTTGAACACACGTAACCCCGCCACTAGCGATCTTCGCTACCTCGGCAATGGCTTATTCTTGTCGCAAAGTATGAACTACGATACCTTCCGTCGTTCATCCGGGAGCTTGTATGTGAAACTGAGTGATATCGCAGGCTTTGGGGCGAGTCTTAACATAAGCCTCAAGCACTATAACACCAAGTTAAAAACAGAATGGGCACACAGCCTTACGGCTATTTCCGGAAGCCTGTCGCTTTGGTGGAACAAAGGCCCGGTGACAATATCCTACTGGCGAAAACTACCCGGTAAGTATCTATCGGGGCAGTCCGTTGGCAAGGACGAGAATGGCGATATGCTTCAGGTAGAATATCGCCCGAACAAGCATTGGACCATAGGCGCCTCGTGGATGTATATGTTTGAAACTCGAGGGACACAATATCCTTCGTGGAATTACTCTGCAATCAATCCGTCGATAAAAGACCGCTACATCAAAGATAACGCCAACATGGTCGTATTTTCCGCAAGTTACTCGGCCGACTTCGGCTCTATATTTAGATCCGGCCGACGGACACTCAACAATTCCGATACCGGCTCCTCGCTACTCAAGATGTAACAATAGAATTATCAACGCAAAAGCCCGCTGTCGGCGGGCTTTTATCATATCTATGAAATAGCATAAAAATTCCGCCTACAGCCATGTGTACTGTAGGCGGAATGCAAGCTGATAAGAAGGATTGAATATGCTTTGTCGAGCGAGGGTAATTATTTACCCTGATGTTCGTATTTGAGTGTCATCGACGGCTGGTCGCATACTTCTGAAGGGCCGAAGTACTGGATCGGGCCGGGATATACATAGCACGTGTTGTGAGCCCAGCTGTCGCGCTGCTCTGCGAACTTGAGGAAGGGCTTTCCATCGAGGCGCACGAGAGCTTTCTGGATTACAGGTTTGTCTTCGGCGTTACGACGCTCCACATTCATCATCATAGTGATGGGAATACCACCGGGAATCCACTGAACGGCAGGCTTCACAAGATTTCTGATCGAAGACATATAGCCTGTCACACCGGCATTGATAAGCGCGGCAGCATTGAAGCCGAGCGAGTAGCAGTAGTCGGCGTCGAAGTTCGACGGGTCTGCGCAACGGCCTTCATAGCCGAAGAAGTGGTGCAATGCCGAAAATTTGCCCTTGGCAGCGGCGAACGCTTCAGACTTAGCCACATAGTCGGCAACGAGGCCGCTAAGGAGCTTCTCTGTTTCGATAAGCGATACCTGTACATTGCCGTGCGGGTCGCGGTCGAGCATAAGCTGGCGAGAAACCTCTTCAGGAAGTTTCTTAAGCGCAGCCACGTTTTCGGCAGAGAGGTTGCCAAGAATGAAAGCTGTGAGGTCTTCGGAATTCATATTCTTCACAACAGCCTTGTTTGCACCAAGAAGCTCGTTGAGTTCGCGAATAAGGCGCTTGTATTCAGGTATGAATTCGATCAAACCCTCGGGGATGAGGACTGTTCCGAAATTATTGCCGTCGGCAGCACGTGCAATAACGATATCGCCAATATAGCTTACAATCTGGTCGAGGCTCATATCGCGCTGCTCTATTTCTTCAGAAATAAGGCAGATGTTGGGCTGGGTCTGCAGTGCGCATTCAAGAGCGATGTGGCTTGCGGAGCGGCCCATCAGCTTTATGAAGTGCCAATATTTTTTAGCGGAGTTGCAGTCGCGCTGTATGTTGCCGATTACCTCGGAGTATACCTTTGTGGCAGTGTCGAAGCCGAACGATGTTTCGATAACGTCGTTCTTGAGGTCACCGTCGATGGTTTTGGGACAACCGATAACCTGCACACCGGCATTATGAGCCTTGTAGTACTCGGCGAGTACTGCGGCATTGGTGTTAGAGTCGTCACCACCTATTATAACCAATGCGTTGATGCCAAGCTCTTTGATGATTATAAGACCTTTTTCAAACTGCTCTTCGCGTTCGAGCTTTGTGCGTCCGGAACCGATAATGTCGAAACCGCCGGTGTTGCGGTATTCATCAATAATCGGAGCGGTAAGTTCGATGTACTTGTGGTCTACGAGGCCGCCGGGACCCATCAGGAAGCCGAACAGGCGGCTGTCGCGATGGATTTTCTTGATTCCGTCAAACAGACCGCAGATCACATTGTGTCCGCCGGGAGCCTGACCACCCGAAAGAATTACACCCACATTGACAGGCTTGCCGGGAGCGGGAGCGGGATTCTTTTCAAAACGGATTTCGGGAAGACCGTAAGTATTGGGGAACAGACTTTTGATAGCAGCTTGGTCAGCAACGGACTCTGTCGGGCGACCTTCCACTACTTTAACAGCACTTGTTAATACAACTGGTAATTTAGGCTTGTAAGCCGCACGGGCTTTCTGTAAAGCACTCTTTTTCATCTAATGAAGCTTATGTGTTTTCTTTGCTGCAAAAATACTGAAAATTTGTGAATTTGAGCCAAGCAAAAATGTGAATAAGTGTTTACGAGGCTTGGAGGGCGATTCTACGGGATGTGCTAACTTCGTCTGTCATAATCACCGCATATGGCAACGCGCAAATTCTCCGGCTGAAGATATTTCTCTGCCATGGCAGCTATAATTTCAGGAGTTAGAGCGTTGATAGCAACCTGCTGTCGCGCGAAATAATCGTCAGGGGTTCCTACAAACAGCCTATTTGCATAATACCCCATTATCCCTGCCGGAGTATCGAGAATTTCTGCAAGATTTGTCGCGGCATGCAGTTTGAGCCGACGCAATTCGTCGTCCTTGGGCGGATTAGATACCAAGCCTCGCATCTCGGCGTATATTTCATCGAGCACACGCTCCGTATACGCACCGTCACATTGCGCGCCGATTGTCATATATGAACCTTCATGGTTCCCGAGCAATGATGCCGATATGCCGTAGGTCAATCCTTTGTCTTCGCGTATGTTCGTCATAAGCCTACTGCCGAAATAACCTCCAAGAGCCATTATTGTGAACCTTAGCGACGAATAGTCCTCGCTGTCGCGTCCTGGTGCCGGAAGCCCCGCCATTATGGCATCTTGAAGCGCGCCTTCCATTCCCACATATACCTTTTTGCCGGGTTCTTCAGGACGTATCGGCTCGAATACGGGCTTAAACGAAGGCCCAAGAGAAGGCAGCTCGCACAAAAAATCATACACTGCCCTTTCTACTTCTCCGTCAATCATTCCCGACAAAAACACATCGGTGTTTTCAGGCACAAGCAAGCGTCTGTGTGCCGCCTGCAGACCGGCTCTGTCTACCAAAGCTATTGCTTCTTCCGACATTGGCCGGGCAAGCGGGTGACCCTCGCCATATATGAGTTTGGTAAGTGCTTCGCCGGCAAGGGTGGCCACATCTTCCCTGCTCGAAAGAAACGCCGCTGTAGCGCGCAGTTTGGCTGTGTCGAGTTCGTTTTGCGGATATGCCGGACTTGAGATACACTCTTTGAGCAAATCCAGAATTTGAGGCACCCTCTCGTTCAGCATCCACACATCGAGCACGCTATGATGCACTTGGCTTCTCACCCCGATTCTTGCCCCGTTATAATCCAATATATCGGCTATTTGGGACGCAGTTTTGTTGCCGGCACCTTCAAAAATCTGCGACAACACCATATTGGCAGTTGCTTCCGAACCTATTTCTCTGATTCCTCCATGAAATGCTATGCTCAGTTTACAAATAGGCTGGTCGCCTCCACTAAAACTGTGCAGCGTGATTCCATTAGGAAGCAACGACAGATCTTCGGGCGGCACTGTCATTTTCCCAAAAGGCTTAACTGTCGGCGGCTCCTTTCTGTTAGGCGATTTCATCATAGTCCGACAAGATATTTCTCGGCCAATTCAAGATCGGCAGGTGTGTCAATACCTATATTGGGTTCATCTGTAAGAGCCATCTTAATCCGGTATCCGGCCTGAAGCCACCTGAGCTGTTCAAGCGATTCAGCCAATTCGAGCGGACTTTGCGGCAATTCTCCAAGACGCTCCAAAACCTCGGCCCTATAGGCATAAAGCCCTACATGCGTATGAAACTTTGCGTGGTCAAGCCACTCTTTCCATTCATAGTTGCGGACATACGGTATGATAGAGCGGGAAAAGTACATCGCATACATATCCGTATCCATAACCACTTTTACCAGGTTGGAATCAAACAACGATTCAAAGCCGCGGGCGGGATCGAACGGCCGTGCCAACGACGCTATATCAACGCCCGAGTCGGCAAAACATTCCTTAACAGATTCTAACTGCTTGAGCGAGATGAACGGCTCGTCGCCCTGTATGTTTACTACCACGTCGGCATCAGAGCCGAGATTGGCATACGCCTCCCGGCATCGGTCTGTTCCGCTGCGGTGTTTCTCTGAGGTCATTACGACGATGCCGCCAAAAGCCTTCACGGCATCGTATATCCTGCTGTCGTCTGTTGCTACCGCAACATTATCGAAAGCAGCCTCCGCACGCCTGTACACACGCTCCACCATCGCCACGCCGCCTATCTTGGCAAGCGGCTTGCCCGGAAACCGGGTCGAGGCATATCGGGCCGGAATAATTGCTATGTATGATAATCCTTTATTCTTCATATTCTTCAGGTTCTACATAAAGTTGGGCATTTTCATACTTAATTACTTTCACCGCTTTGCGCACTCCTATGAACGGGCCTACAGACACTGCGTCGAAAACAGTCTGCCCTATCTGTATCTTACCGGCCGGGCGCATTTCTGTGGCAGTAAGAGCCTTTTGACCCACATATTTTGCCGGCCCCATATCGACGCCGATAAAGCCTTCTGCGGTACTCAATTCTGTCATAAGTTCGGAATGCCTGCGCACCCACTTGGGGCCGCGTGCCGAAGTAAGATACCATATGGCAATCACAGCGAAAATGCTACCCGTCCCTACCACTGCGAGCGCCTTTCCTATAGCCGAAATATCAACACCGGTAACGGCGTCGCTATTGACCATGGCGCCTGTAATGGAAACGACCACGGCGATTATACCTGATATTCCACATATGCCAAACCCCGGTATCACAAAAACCTCAAGCGCTATCAGAACCACGCCTATCATAAACATTACAAGCACCCATGCCGGCATGCCACCTCCGACAAACATCGGCAGGAAATACAATATGGTGGCAACAATCGACACCGCCGCAGCAAAGCCAAGGCCGGGAGTGTGCATTTCCATATATATGCCACCGATAATAAGCATTATGAGCAATGCCCTCACTGCGGCATTAGATAAAAATCCAAGAATGTCATCGGCCAAAGTGCTTCTGTAATATTTCACCTCGGCTCCCGCCATATCCAAGTCGGCAAGCACCGATTCCAAATCGGGCGCGATGCCGTCGGCATATCCGCATTCAACAGCCTGCTGCGCCGTCAGCGACACAGACATTTCAGGATTTACCATCGATGCGGCAATCTCGGGATTACGGCGCCACCGGCTACTGTCGCCTTCAGCCACTCGCCCGTGGTGCTCGGCCGTGGCCCGCATCATAGTGCTCATATACGACTGATATTTTCCCGGCATAGGCTCGCCGGCGCCGTTCACAACCGTGGCTGAGCCTATACTTGCCCCGGGTGCCATAAAAACACTGTCGCAGGCAAGGGCTATCAACGCACCTGCCGATGCTGCATTGACATCGACATAAGCCACTGTCGGCACTCGCTGCTTCATCAAAGCAGTGCGGATAGAGTCGGCGGCATCGAGCGCGCCGCCAAAAGTATTCAGCTTAACAACGACTAAATCGGCACCGTTCTCCCCTGCTTCACGCAACCCTTTGCGAAAATGATGGAATGCGCTGAAATCTATCTCAGTTTCCACTGGTATCACAAACACCGATTGTCCGAAAGCCGGAATAAGCACGCTTGCCATATACAGCAGCAGAGCCAAAACAGTCGTCCTTTTCATAGAATTCATTTATTAGACTTATTTCCAAAATAGCCCGGGAGCAATGTGCAACCGGCTATCAGATAAATATAGTAGCTCAGTATACGCCACACTATGGCAAGCATGGCCGCCACGCCGAGATTGCCTATCAAATCGCCATAATAGTTAGTGAACAGCCATTCGCTGATACCGCTTCCGCCGGGAGTTGGACTTACCATAAGCACAACCCACACTACAAACTGGCGGGCAAAAACAAGTATCTGCGACACGTCAGGAACAAAGGCAAAAAAGAGGGCGCACACCACGAAATACCGTGAGAACCACGACAGAACAGTGGCTCCGAAAACATTAATCCACCACTTGCGAGAACGGCCTTTGACCCACTTAGATGTCGCGACCATATTGCCGGCCACAGTTTCCAGCTTGGCTCTGAATCGCTTTAGGAATCGTCTACGGGCGAGCGAGCCAATTACACGCTGCGTGGCTTGAGGCTTGGCAATAATCGCAAAAAACAGAATTGCAGTCCATATCACGATTCCGGCATACACAAGCCAGAATACCACCTCTACTCCTCCAAAAAACATATCAGTGCCGTTTCCAGCCATGGCTCCGGGTGCAAAGAGATCGGCCATAGGCACAAACAATGCTATCAGCGGACAGAATATTACAAAGAACAATTCGTCCAAAAACAAAGTGGTAAGAGTCAGCGTGGTGGCTCGCCCAAGAGAT